>SAMEA3387476__coassemble_1291_pt1 | contig 27105 bp, 28 predicted proteins | sample SAMEA3387476__metabat2_low_PE_029 | metagenome-assembled genome bin SAMEA3387476 (sample SAMEA3387476) | Felis catus | biome: Faeces | place: United Kingdom | collected 2012
AAAAATCGCCTCCTATGATTAATTTGATATTACCATAGAAGGCGATTAAATTTACAGACTTTTTTTCATATACTCGCTTCATTTTGATAAGTAACTGATACTTATTCCAACAGACTCGGCTAATTGAGCCTGTGTTAAATTTGCTTTTTTACGAAATATACGAAGATTATTTCCTATTGTTTTGAATAATTCCTTATCATTTTTGAAATACATAATAAAACTCCTTTCACTATATTATTGTCTACAAATATTATATATAATAAAATTCACTTATAGAGAAATGTAAGCAAAGTAATATTAAGAGAAAATATTATATCTCTATTTTTACCTAAAACACAAATGGTATATATTTTTTCAAAATTTATGGAAAAAAAGTATACTGATAGATTTTTTTTCAAAACTTGCTGAAAGATATTTGACTGTTTTATCATTTATAATGGTGATATCATAAAAGCATAGTAAGAGGAGGGAAATAAAATGAAAAAAAGAACCCAAGAAATACTATTAGAAATAATAAAAAATGATGATACAACAATATCAAATTTAGCTGAAAAATTTAATGTATCTCAGAGAACTATAAGAAATGACTTAAATTCAATAAATGATTTTTTAATTATCAACGAACTTTCTCCTATATCTCTAATAAATAATGGGAGAATAGAAAAGAAAGATGATATAAAAGTTGCATATGAGTTAATTTCTGATAAGGATTTATATACATATAAATTATCTAAAGAAGAAAGAAAAATAATGATAGCAATATTATTAATAGAATCGTCAGAATATATAACTCTTTCAAAAATAGCAGACACTCTATATGTTAGTAGGGCAACAATAATTAATGATTTAAATAATGTAAAAGAGTATTTAAAGTCAGGAAATTTGACAGTACTATCACATGCTAACAAGGGATTAAGAGTAGAGGGGTTTGAAAGTGATAAAAGAAATTTCTTATTAAAAGCAATATTAAGTGATAAAGACTATAAAAATTTAATTTATAGTGTCAATAAAGAAAACGTTTTGATGGGCTCGGAAATGGATAAGATACATAAAATTATAAATGAGCAAGAACACTATCATGAAACTTATCTAACAGATTCATCATACAACAAATTAAAAAACTATATAATGATTTCTATTTCTAGACTTAGAAGAGGTGAAATGATAGAGCATCAGGATATTATTTGTGAAGAAACACATTCAATGGCAAAAGATATACTAAAATACATAAGTCAATATTGTAATGTTATGACCACTGCAGATGAAGAAGCATACTTAAGTAAATTTTTAAATGGATTAAAGTATTTAAAAAAAGAAAAAGAGAATTCTAATGAAAGTATGGTGAAAATACAGTTTATAACAAGACAATTTGTAGAAGGTGTTTCGCATGATTTAAAAATTAATTTAAATGATGACTACGATTTTTATCTAAATTTGTCTAATCATCTAGAATCTATATTTAGGTCAAAAAACTATAATTTCCCACAGAATGAATTTATAGATGAGGTTGTATCTAAGAATCCAGATATAGTAGCTGCTACAAATAAAAATATAGATGTAATAGAAAAATATGCTCAAAGAAAGATTAGTGATATAGAAATAGCATATATAACAATACATATATGCGCAGCAATAGAAAGAAAGAAAAAGCAAGAAATAGCATTTCATGTGATTTTAGTATGCAATGGTGGGGTTGGGACATCACAGCTACTACAAGCAAAACTAAAAACACACTATAATTTTCAAATAGTAGATATAGTATCTGCTCATGATGAGAATAATATTATAAGTAAAAATGCTGACTTAATAATATCTACAGTTCCTTAAAAAAATGCTGATATAGACCATATAATAGTATCACCGTTGTTTACAGATGAAGATTACATTAGAGTTGGAAGTAAAATTGATGAAATAAGAAGTAATAGAAATATTCCAGCTAGACTAGAAAAAAAAGAAATAACTTCAAAAGGTTTAATAAATAGACTCAAAACAGTATTTATGGAATATGATGAAGAGATTCCAATAGGACTAAAAGATAGGATTGTGGAAGAAATTTTAGACTATTTTGATGATGAAGAACATGAAAAAGTGGATTATACAAGTCCTTATCTGCATCATTTTTTAAACAGTAATCATATTGAACTAGATATAGAATGCAAAGATTGGAGAGATGCAATAAAAAAATCTGCTCAAAAGTTACTAGATGAGGGATATATAGAAAATAGATATATAGATGCAATGATAGAAAATATTGAGGAAAATGGACCTTATGTAGTTATATCACCAGGATTTGCTTTACCTCATTATGGTGTTGGATATGGTTCTAAAAATGTTGGTATGAATCTTATTAGATTGAAAAAGCCAATTATGTTTGGAGATGATGAGGATGATAAGCAAGAAGTTAAGTTTGTATGTTGTTTAAGTGTAATAGATCATGAAACCCATTTAAAAGCATTTTTAAATTTAGTGAATATGCTGGGACAAGATAGATTTAAACGAGCAATAGAAGATGCAAAAACAAGTCATGAAATGGCTGAAATAATAAGAAGATATGAATATAGTATTTAAGGGGGACAATATATGATTTGGGAAGATTTAAACTTAGAATTAGTATTTCCAAAACTAGAAGTAAGAAACAGCTCAGAAATAATGGAAAAAATGGGATCTGCATTTATAAAGGAAGGTTTATGTAAAGAAAGTTATATAAATGCTCTTATAAAAAGAGAAGCTGAATTTCCTACTGGAATAGATGTAGATGGATTTGGAATAGCTATACCTCATACTGATGTATCACACGTAAATGTAGCTGGAATAGGAGTTGCAACTTTGAAAGAATCAGTAAAATTTATACAAATGGGTACAGATGATGAAGAAGTAAATGTAAAGGTAGTAGTAATGTTAGCAATTGATAATCCAAATGAACACTTATCAATGCTTCAAAATATATTAAATATACTTCAGGACCAAAATGTTTTAAAAGCTTTGGCTGAAGCGAAAGAAAAAGAAGAAATAATAGAAATAATAAAGAAAAAGGAGAATGAATAAAATGAAAAAGAAAGTAATAGTAGCATGTGGCGGAGCAGTTGCAACTTCAACAATAGCAGCGAATAAGGTTGTTGAGCTAGGAAAGAAAAATGGAATAGAAATAGAAATAGCACAGGTTAGAATATCTGAAATAGAATCTAACTTAGATGGAGCAAGTTTAATAGTGACAACATCAAAAGTAAAAAGAGATTTTGGTATACCTCTAATAACAGGAATGCCTTTTATATCTGGTGTTGGAGTTGAAAAAACTGAAAAAGCGATACTAGATGTATTAAAAGGTGAATAATTAAAATAAAAATTGGTTAATCTAAAAAATTATTAATAGGGAGGAAAAAGATGGGATTTTTAGGTGATGTAATAAATTATATCATAGGACTGGGAGCATCAGTAATGCTTCCACTAGTTATAGCGATATTAAGTATTTGTGTTGGAGTTAAAGTAGGAAAATCAGTAAGATCTGGTTTAATGATAGGTGTAGGATTTGTAGGGTTAGGTCTTATAGTTGATATGATGAATGCACAACTTGGACCAGCAGCTCAGGCTATGTCTGAAAACTTTGGTCTTTCTATGAGTGTTGTAGATATTGGATGGCCAGGAGCTTCTCCAATGACATGGGCATCAAGCATAGCGACAGTGGCGATACCAGTAGCAATAGCTGTTAATATAATAATGATAGCCTTAAAATGGACTAAAACAGTAAATATAGATATATGGAATATATGGCATATGACTTTTACTGGTGCAATAGCTTATGTTGCAACAGGAAATTTCTGGATAGGAATATTAGGTATAGTAGTTCATGCGGCAATAGCTTATAAACTAGGGGACTTATGGGCACCTCTAATGACAGATTATTTTGAACTAGATGGTTTAACTGTACCACATGGTACATCTGCTTATCTAGCTCCAGTAGCTTGTGCAATAGATGCAATAATAGAAAAAATACCAGGATTAAACAAAATAGATATTACAGCAGATTCACTACAGGAAAAAGTTGGAGTATTAGGAGAACCTATAGTTATAGGTGGATTACTTGGAGCTGCAGTTGGATTCCTAGCAGGATATGATTTTTCAGCATCGTTACAGTTAGGTGTTAAAATGTCAGCTGTTATGGTATTAATGCCTAAAGTTGTTAAATGTATAATGGAAGGTTTAATGCCTTTGTCAGAAAGAGTTAAAGAAATATTATCTAAAAAATACGATAACTCAGAGTTCTACATAGGATTAGATCCAGCAATATTATTAGGAGATCCTCAGGTTGTTACAGCAGGATTAATATTTATACCACTTACAATATTAATAGCACTTATAGTTCCAGGAAATGTAATATTACCATTTGGTGATTTAGCTACAATAGGATTCTTTATAGCAATAGCAGTTGCAGTACATAAAGGAAACTTATTTAGAACTATAATTTCTGGATCAGCTATAATGTACTTTACTATATGGATAGCCAATCAGACTATACCTTGGGTAACTAAACTTGCCCAGGTTACAAACTCTACAAATGGTGCTACTCAGATAGCAGCACTAGATCAGGGTGGTTCACCAATAACATATATATTTACAGAATTATTCACAAGAGATAATATACCAGGATTAATAATTGTTACTGTAATATATGTAATATGTTTTGTATTTGCTGTTAAGACATCAAAAGAACGTGCAAATGCACTTAAAGAAGAAAATTAATTGAAATTTATTTAATTGAGAAATATCTGTACACTTAGTAGCGATGAAATATAAAAATCGCTACTAAGTAGTAAGGTATATTTTTTTATACTTTTTATATAGTTTTAAAGAAAATAAAAAATAAGAAAAACTAAACTTAGGAGGAAATACAAATGGCATTAGTAACTACAAAAGAAATGTTATTAAAGGCTCAAGAAGGTAAATATGCAGTTGGAGCTTTTAATGTTGAAAATATGGAAATGGTTATGGCGGTTATAGAAGCAGCTCAGGAATTAAATTCACCTGTAATAATGCAGACAACTCCATCAACAGTAAAATATGCAGGACTAGATTATTATCTAGCAAATGTAAGTGCAGCAGCTAAAGAAGCTAGTGTGCCAGTTGCAATACATTTAGACCATGGTAGCAGTTTTGATTTAGCTATGCAGGCATTAAGAAAAGGATATACATCAATAATGATAGATGGTTCTCATAGTGTTTTTGAGGAAAATATAGATATAACAAAAAGAGTAGTTGATGCTTGTAAAGCATCTCTTATACCTGTTGAAGCGGAACTTGGCAAGGTTGGTGGAAAAGAAGATGATTTAGATGGAGGATGTGGAGGATACACAGATCCAGAAGAAGCTAAGATATTTGTTGAAAAAACAAATGTTGATTCATTAGCAGTTGCAATAGGAACAGCACATGGAGTATACTGTGGAGTTCCAAAATTAGATTTAGATAGATTAAGTGAAATAAGAAAAGTTGTAGATATACCTCTAGTTTTACATGGTGCTTCAGGTCTTAGTGAAGAAGCTATAAAAGAAAGTATAAAAAGAGGAATATCAAAAGTTAACTTTGCAACAGAGCTTAGAATAGCTTACACAGAAGGGGTTAAAAATTATCTAAAAGAAAATCCAGATGCAATAGATCCTAAAAAATATGGCTCAGTAGCTATGGAAAAAGTTAAAGAGATAGTAAAAAGCCGTATGGAAATGTGTGGAAGTATAAACAAAGCTTAAACTAAAAAAGGGAAGAAGGTATGTTATCATGATGAAAGCAGGAGTTGTTCACGGGTTAAAAGATATTAGATTTGAAGATATAAATAAACCAGAACCAAATGAAAATCAGGTACTTATAAAAGTTAAATATACAGGAATTTGTGGTTCAGATGTTCCTAGAGTTAACGAAGGAGCATGTCACTTTTATCCAAATGTATTAGGACACGAATTTTCAGGAGTAGTTGAAAAAATTGGAGAAAATGTAACTTCTTTAAAAGTAGGAGATAGAGTTGCTGGAGTACCTTTAGTTCCATGTATGGAATGTGAGGATTGCCAAAAGGGAAATTATTCTTTATGCAAACATTATAGTTTTATAGGATCTAGAGAATTTGGTAGTTTTGCAGAGTATGTTGTTGTTCCAGAAAAAAATGCAGTTAAATTTGAAGACGAAGTAAGCTTTGAACAAGGAGCATTTTTTGAACCAGCTACAGTTGCACTACATGGATTACAGAGAGTAAATTATGAAGGTGGAAAAACAGTAGCTATACTTGGTGGAGGAACAATCGGATTATTTACTATGCAGTGGGCTAAAATATTTGGGGCTAAGAAAGTAGTTGTATTTGATATAAATAATGAAAGACTAGAATTAGCTAAAAAATTAGGTGCTGATGAAGTAATAAATACATTAGAAGAGAATTTTATGGATAATGCATTAAATCTTACAAATAATAAAGGATATGACTACGTATATGAAACTGCAGGAAATACTATAACTATGAAAATGGCATTTGTATTAGCAGGAAATAAAGCTGGAGTTTGCTTTATAGGAACACCTACAAAAGAACTTTCATTTACGGTTAAAGAATGGGAACAGATGAACAGAAAAGAATTTACATTAACTGGTTCTTGGATGTCATATAGTGCACCATTCCCAGGAAAAGAATGGGAACTTACAGCACATTACTTTAAAACAGGAGCTTTAAAATTTGATGATTCTTTAATCTATAAAAAAATACCTTTAAAAGAAATAGATAGTGCCTTTGAAATGTATAGAGAAAATTTAGTAAAAGGTAAACTATTAATAGATAGTGAAGGTATATAAGGAAGGTAATACTCATGATTACAACTGTAACATTAAATGTTTCGTTAGATAAAGCCTATAGAATAAACACTGTTGTTGAAAGTGGAAAAGTTATAAGAGTATCTAGTTGTAATAATACTGCTGGAGGCAAAGGATTAAATGTATCTAGGGTTGTAGATATATGTGGCGAAAAAGTTCTAGCAACAGGGTTTGTAGGTGGAAATATAGGAAATTTAGTAGAAGAATTATTAGAAAAAGATAATATAGATAATAAATTTGTACATGTAAAAAGTGAAACAAGAAATTGTATAAATATTTTAGATGAGAATAATATTTCAACTGAATTTTTAGAATCTGGAGAGATGATTTATGATAATGAAGTTGAAAAATTTATATCTGAATTTGATAAAATCATAGATTTAAGTGATGTAATTACAATATCTGGAAGTATACCTAAGGGTGTTCCTATAGATATATATTCAACACTTATAAAGATGATTAAGGAAAAAGGTAAGAAAGTTATATTAGATACATCAAATCAACCTCTTAAGGAAGGAATAAAAGCTCTTCCAACTATGATTAAACCTAACAGCGAGGAAATAGAAATGTTGTTAGGTTTAAGCATAAGTAACAAAACTGAGTTATTAGAGAGTGCTGTAAATCTTCATAAAAAAGGAATAGAACTTGTAGTTGTATCTCTTGGAAAAGATGGAGCATTGTTAGTTTGTGATGAGGGAATATATCATGGAAAACCACCAAAGCTAGAAGTTGTAAATACTGTAGGATGTGGAGATTCTATGGTGGCAGCATTTGCTGTTGGTCTTAGTAGAGGGTACTCTTATAAAGAGTGCTTAAAATATGCGATATCTATATCTGCTGCTAATGCAATGTCTTTATCAACAGGAAGTTTTGAAAAAGAAATGGCAGAAGAAATTTATGATAATGTCGAAATTAAAGATATAGATTTCAATATAGAATAAAACTTAATATTAAATGAAAATCATCTTCTATGATAAAAATATCGTAGAGGATGATTTTTTTATATAATGAGAAAAATAACATTAAAATCATTAAAAAAGATAATTATTATCGTTGTTAAATAGTATAATATAAGATAGGAAAATTATACGTTGAAAGGAGTGAAATTTTTGAAAGGAAAAATAATGTTTCAAGGAACTGCATCCAATGTAGGAAAGAGTATAATCGCTGCAGGTATGTGCAGAATTTTTGCTCAGGACGGATACAAAGTAGCTCCTTTTAAACCACAGAACATGGCACTAAACTCTTTCATCACAGATGAAGGACTAGAGATGGGAAGAGCTCAGGTATTTCAGGCAGAAGCAGCAGGGATAAAGCCAAAAGCGGATATGAACCCAATCCTATTAAAGCCATGCGGAAATCATAGAAGTCAGGTGATTGTTAGAGGAAAAGTTGTTGGAGAGATGCATTCCTCTGAATATCATGAATATAAATTAGAGTTAGTAGATATTTTAAAGGACACATTTTCTGATTTAGAAAATGAGTATGACGTAATTGTTATGGAAGGGGCAGGAAGTTGTGCCGAGATAAATTTAAAAGAAAGAGATATCTCAAATATGGGAATGGCACAAATCGCTGATGCTCCAGTTGTTTTGGTATCCGATATAGATCGAGGTGGAGTATTTGCCTCTATTGTAGGTACACTTGCACTTTTAACTGAGGACGAGAGAAAAAGAGTGAAAGGTGTAATTATCAATAAATTTAGAGGAAAAAAAGAGTACTTTGCTGAAGGTGTGAAGATGCTTGAGGATATTATACATATACCTGTTTTGGGAGTTGTTCCGTATTCTGATATTAAGATTGAGGACGAGGACAGTGTAACTACTAGATTTAAAAAGGCAACAAAGAAAAACGATATAAATATCGAAATAGTTAGGACTCCACACATGTCAAACTTTACAGATTTCAATATCTTTGAAACACAGAGCGATGTAAGTCTTAGATATGTTGATTTTGGTGAGTCTATTGGAAATCCTGATATGCTAATTATTCCAGGAACTAAGAGTACAGTAGATGATTTAAAATATTTAAGAGAAACTGGACTTGAGGAGCAGATAAAGGAATGTGCTAGAAGAGGAAAGCTAGTATTTGGAATCTGTGGTGGATATCAGATGTTAGGCAAAAAAATCGTCGATAAATATGGTGTTGAAAGCGACGATTTAGAAGTAGAAGGAATAGGACTTTTAAATACTGTTACAGAATTTGAAAAAGAAAAAACTACTGTGCAGACAGAGAGGGTTATTTCTGATAGTGTGCAAGGATATTTAAATGATGTAGCAGGAAAAAAAGTTAAAGGATATGAAATACACATGGGAACGACAACAAAACTAGATGAATGTGTAGACGAAATATTTGCGAGTGAGCCTACAGGTTTAATGGATAAAAATGTTGAGAACTGTTTGATAGGATGCTCAAATTCAGAAGGAAATGTTGTAGGAACTTACATACATGGAATTTTTGATGAGATAGACTTTACTAGAACTCTTCTAAACACAATAAGAGCTAAGAAGGGATTAGAGCCTATAACTAGTGAGGTAGAATCATTTGAAGAGTTTAAAAATAGAGAATATGACAGACTTGCGGATATGCTAAGAGAAAACCTAGACATGGAAAAAATATACGAAATAGTTGGAAATTCAAGCAAGTAAATAGTTAATGCTATTAATTAATAGGAGATTTGATAAATGAGAAAGATTATGATTGCAGGGACTTCAAGTGGAGTTGGAAAGACTACAATTTCGCTTGGGATTATGCGGGCACTTACAAAGAGAAATCTAAAGGTGCAACCATACAAGGTTGGGCCTGATTATATAGATCCGTCTTTTCATACTTTTATAACAGGTAGAGATTCTAGAAATCTAGACTCTTATATGTTAGACGATGAAAAGATTAAATACATAGTAAATACTGCATCAAAGGATGCTGATATTTCTGTGATAGAAGGTGTTATGGGGCTTTATGATGGATTTGGAACTGATATAGATAACTGTAGCAGTTCTTACACGTCAAAGATTACCAAAACTCCGGTAATACTAGTGATAAATGGTAAGGCAATGGCTGCATCTGCTGCAGCGACAGTACTTGGTTATTTAAACTTAGATAAAAATGTAAATATCATAGGTGTTATTGCAAATAATGTAAAAACTGAAAGCCACTTTAATATAATAAAAGAGTCTGTAAAAAAATACTGTGGGCTAGAAGTTTTTGGATACTTCCCACCAAATGATAAATTTGTACTTGAATCAAGACATTTAGGTCTTGTTCCAATGGATGAGGTTGAAAAATTATCTGAGAAATTCTCATCACTTGCGGATGAAATTGAAAAGTATATAGATGTAGATAGAATTATAGAATTATCAGAGAGCGAAGAGGTTGTCAGCAAATTTGACTTAGCTGAGGAAATGGAAAAGAAGAATTTATTTGAATTAGCTAAGGGAAAAACTGTTGCGATTGCATATGATAAGGCATTTAACTTCTACTATAGAGAAAATATAGAGATATTTGAAAAGCTTGGAATAGACATAAAATACTTTAGTCCTCTTGAGGATGTAGATGTTCCGACGTGTGACTTTGTCTACATTGGTGGAGGATTTCCAGAAATTTTTGCCGAGAAATTAGAGAAAAATGAGTCTATAAGAAAATCAATATTTGACTTGTATGAAAACAATACTCCAATATATGCAGAATGTGGTGGACTTATGTATTTAGGAAAATCTATTATAGATAAGTCTGGAGTTGAAAGAAGTATGGTTGGGATTTTTGAAGGTGTCAGTGAAATGACTCCTAGACTTAGAAGATTTGGATACTGTGAAGGAAAAGCCATAGAAAAGACAGTTATCTCAAAAGAAGGAGATTGTATAAGAGGGCACGAATTCCATCATTCAATATTTAAAAGTGACGAAAAATGCGCTTATAAGATGAGAAAAATTAGAGATGGAAAAGTTGTAGATGAATGGGAAGGAGGATATAGCAAGAAAAATACACTTGCGACATATCTTCACACTCATTTTTACAACAACTTGGATTGTATAGAAAATATACTTAAAAACTGTGAAAGATAATAAAAATTTGAGGCGATTTATTAATTGCCAAGCTAGAATGTAAGAGGAAATTTTGATTATGGAAAATTTATTTACACCACAGGTAACAAGTACGGTTGTTTTTACTGTGATTGGATATAGTTTTGCAAATATACTTATTATGATTCTGGGGTACATAATGGACTTGGTGTTTGGGGATCCGTATTGGTTTCCGCATCCAGTTAGATTTATAGGTAAGTTGATAAGCAAGACAGAAAAATTTATAAGAAAGCATGCGAAATCAGAGAAATCTCTAAAATATTGGGGAATTTTGATGTGGTTAGTGCCTGTTGTTACAACAGCGCTTGTTACAGCATTGATTGTAAAGATTGCAAGCTTCAATAAATATGTAGAAATTTTTGTTAGTGCATTTATAATCTACACAACACTTTCTACAAAGTGTTTAAAAGATGAGGCTACAAAGATTTACAATGTACTTGAAACTGGAGATATAAAAAAATCGAGAGTGCAGCTTTCATATATAGTAGGTCGTGATACTACAAATCTTAGCCAATCTGAGATAATAAGGGCTACAGTTGAAACAGTTGCCGAAAATACTGTAGATGGAACAATTTCGCCTATGTTCTACGGATTTTTATTCGGCCCTGTAGGAGCAATGACTTATAAGGCGATAAACACATTAGACTCAATGGTCGGATATAAGAATGATAAATATTTAAACCTTGGATGTGTATCTGCAAAATTAGATGATGTAGCCAACTTTATACCAGCAAGATTAACTGCGATATTTATGCCTTTAGGAGCATTTTTATGCGGTATGAATGGATCAAACTCGTTTAAAATAGCGATTAGAGATAGAAAAAATCACAAAAGTCCAAACTGTGCATTTGCAGAAGGTGCAGCAGCTGGAGCTATTGGAGTACAGCTTGGTGGAACAAATATCTACTTTGGGAAGGAAGTATACAAGCCTACTATTGGAGATAAGAAAAGAGAATTAGAAAACTACGACATAGTTAGAATGAATAAGCTTATGTATGCGACAACAGCTAATGCACTTTTAATTTTATCAGCGTTGTTTTGCATTATGATATAATATATTAATACTGTTAAAAGGAGAGTTTGGAAAGAATTGATGGAAAATAATTTGAATAAAAAAAATAAATCTACCAAAGAAAAAGAGTTCAACAAAGAAAAATTTAATATAAACTCAGTTCATGGAGCAGATATCAATTCAGCAGCCGAACTCTATGGACTTGAAGCAGATAAAATTATCGACTTTAGCTCAAATATTAATCCATTTATTGTAGATAGTATGGATAAGATTGTCGCAGCTGGAGTAGGTAGTTTACAAAAGTATCCAGATATAAAATACAGACGACTTAGAAAAAATATATCAGACTACCTTGGAGTAGATGATAGTCAAGTTATTCCTGGAAATGGAGCAACGGAGATAATCTACCTCCTTATGAGAAATTTAAGTGGGAGACTTGCTATAATCAATCCAACTTTTTCTGAGTATAGAAAAGGTGCAGAGATTGCAGGTCTAAGTGTAGTAGATTTTGTGATGGATTGGAAGAAAGATTTTAAACTTGATTTAGACGAAATTTACAGAAGAAAAGACGAATTTGATAGTATATTTATCTGCAATCCAAACAATCCAGATGGATCTGTTAGAGAAATAAAAAAACTATTGGAATTTGCGGAAAAAGAAGGGAAGTTGCTTATAGTGGACGAAACCTTTATCGAATTTGCTGACTCTGAAAAAGATAGAAGTCTTGTAAATATGGTCGAAAAATCAAAGAACTTATTCATAATTAGAGCAGTCACAAAATTCTTTGGAATACCAGGAATTAGGCTAGGTTATGGAATAAGCTCAAATAGGGAATTACTTCAAAAAATGTACGATGAAAAAGAGCCTTGGACGATAAACTCATTTGCAGATGCTGCATCTGATTTTATATTTAAAGAGGAGGAGTACATAAGAAAAAGCAAGGAGTATTTTTCTAAAGAAAGAGTATGTATGATAAATGAAATAAATAAAATAGATGGAATAAAGGCATTTAATTCAGATGCGAATTTTATTCTAGTTAGATTTGAAAATAGAAATGTATTGGATGTGAAAGAAAATTTATTAAAAAGGGCAGGTCTTCTCATTAGAGATGCGTCTAATTTTATTGGTTTAGACTCTAGTTTTGCTAGAGTGGCTATTAAAAATCATGAACAAAATATTGTACTTGTAGATGCAATTAGATCTGTATTGGGTGAATAGAGTGAAAGGTTACGCAAAATGCCCTGCTTCTTGTGGAGAGTTTGTTCAGGGAATGATAGGAAATGAAGAGTACCTCTGCTCCTATGCAGTAAATCTTTTTTCAGAAGTTTACCTTGAAGAGAGAAAAGATGGTGAGGAAGAGGATTTAACTGAAAGAGTTAAAGGAACAGAAAAGAAAATATACATAAGAAATGTAAAAAAATCAAGATTGGCTATAAGAAAAGTATTTGAAAAATACGATATACCAGTTGAAACGCTAAACAATTTATCTGTAAAAATAATAAGTGAGGTTCCTGTAAGTAAGGGAATGGGTAGCTCAACTGCAGATATAGGAGCTGCTATAGGAGCTGCATTAAATCTAATAGGTGAGGAAATGACTCCAGAAGAAATTGCAGAAATAGCATCATCAATAGAGCCTACAGATTCTGTATTTATGGAAGATAATGTAATATTTAACCCAGTTAAGGGTAAAGTGAAGGAAAAACTTGGGTACATAGATAATATGAAGGTTCTTCTTTTAGAGCCTAATAAATATCTAAATACTGTAGACCTTAGAAAGAACAGAATGTACAAAGAGGCAAAGATGAAAAATAGAGAAATTATTGAAAACGCCTTTAGAATGCTTAAAAAGGGATTCACAGAAAAAGATAGAGAGATGATAGGTAGAGCTTGTACTGCTAGTAGTTTGGCAAATGAAAATATCTGTAAAAAAGAGTATCTACACGAGATTATAGAGGTGTCTGATAAATGTGGTGGATTTGGAGTAAATGTAGCACATAGTGGTACAATAGTCGGAATTTTAGTGGATAAAGACTTTGATTGTACTGAGATGATAGCTGAATTAAAAAGAAGAGAGATAGACAAAGTTTATTCAGATATGTACACATTAGATATCATCAAAGGTGGAATAAGATACGAATAAAAAATAAAAGGAGGGATTTTTTTGGATTATATTAAAAACCCTATGAAGATTGAAGAGAGAAGTTTTGAGATTATACAGGGAATAATAGATGATATAAGACCTGGATACGAGTACAAAAGTGAAATAGAAGAAAAAATAATAAAAAGAGCGATACACACAACTGCCGATTTTGAGTATTTAGATATTCTAAAAATATCTGATAATGCAGCTGAGATAATAAAGGATGCTCTTGAAAATAAGGCTAGTATTTATACAGATACTACTATGGCTTTAAGTGGGATAAACAAGAGAAAGCTAGATAAATTAGGTTGTAATTATGCTTGTTTAGTTGCAGATGAGAGAACTGTTGCAAGAGCTAAGGAAAAAGAGATTACAAGATCTATGGCTGCAGTTGAGATAGCTGCTGAGGACAAAGGAAGAAAGATTTTTGTTCTTGGAAATGCGCCAACAGCATTGTTTAAGGTTATAGAAATGGTAGAAGCAGGAGAGATGGAAGTAGATGCAGTTATAGGTGTTCCTGTTGGATTTGTTGGAGCAGCTGAGTCAAAAGAAAGACTTGCAGAAACTGATATTCCATACATACTTTCTGAAGGAAGAAAAGGTGGAAGTAATCTAGCTGCTGCAATAATTAATGCGATACTTTACAGCATAGAGAGATAGTTTGTATTATGGAAGAATTTGTATATATAGACGGAAAAAAATACAGAAGAGGATATACAACAGGATCTTGTGCAACTGCAGTTTCAAAGGCTGCTGTGTATATGATTTTAACTAATGAAAAAATAGATACGGTAAATATAGACACACCAAAGGGGATATACTTATCTATTCCTGTTGTTTCTAGTGAGATTAAAAAGAATGAGGATACGGGAGAATTTTATTCAATCTGCTCTGTAGAAAAAGACGGTGGAGATGATATAGATGCCACAAATGGGATAGAGATATTTGCAAAGGCAACTTGGGTGTATGAAGATGAGATAGATAAAAGCGAGAAAAATTTTTCTTTTGAAGGAGATGGATTCTGCGTATTTTCTGGAGATGGAGTAGGAATTATCACTAAAAAAGGACTTAGTATCGAGCCTGGTAGACCTGCAATAAACCCAGTTCCACAGAAAATGATTGCAAAAGAGGTCGAATCTGTTTTAAAAGCAAGTGGAGAAAAAGTATTAAATGATAAAAATAGTTTAGATAATCGAAAAAAAGTAATAAAGATAACTATTTTTATTCCTAAGGGAGAAGAAGTTGCAAATAAGACATTCAACCCTAGACTTGGAATTGTAGGTGGAATTTCCATAATTGGAACGAGTGGTATTGTTGAGCCTATGAGCGATGATGGTTGGAAAAAGTCGCTTTCAATAGAGCTTAATATGAAAAAAGAGCTTGGAATGGATAAGATTATACTCGTTCCGGGAAATCATGGAGAGAGCTTTATTTCTGATAGGATTGGAGAAAATAGTTCTGTTGTTAGGACGAGCAATTTCTTAGGATATATGTTAATGGAGGCTAAGAGAATGGGATTTAAAAAAATTCTTTTGGCTGGACATATTGGTAAATTTATAAAATTATCTGCAGGAATTTTTAACACTCATAGCAAGGTCGCAGATGCTAGAAATGAGATACTTATAGCAAATTTGGCATTGATGGGGGCTTCAACAGAGTTAGTGAGAAAGATTGATTCTTGCCTTACAACTGAGGAAGCTACAGATATTGTATATGAAAATGGATTTGGAGAAGTTTTCGATATAATTTGCGAAAAGTGTAAAAAAAGAGCAGAGATGCATGTAGATAATGAGATTGAGATAGAAGTATTTATTTTTAAAATGGATAAGACAGTACTTGGAAAGAGTAAAAATGCCGAGGAAATGTTGGACAGTTTTAGAAAATAAAATATTGATAGAGTTTTAATTCTTTGGAGGAAGATATGCTAAATGTAGTTGGGATAGGACCTGGAAACGAGGGCTATATAACTGAGGTTGGCAAAAAAATTATCGCTGAATCCGACGTCTTAATCGGTGGTAAGAGAAATCTTGAGATTTTTGAGAATTTTTGTGGCGAGAAAATTGTTTTAGGTGCTAATCTAGTGGAAATAAAAAATTATATAAATGAAAATATAGAAAAAAATATAACTGTTATAGCATCTGGAGATCCATCAGTCTACGGAATAGGTAAATATCTGAGCAAAAATGTAGATAATGAAAAGATGGATATAATTCCAGGGATTAGCTCAATGCAGTATATGTTTTCGAGAATAAAAGTAGATATGAACGATTTATATATGACTAGCAGTCATGGAAGAGAGCCTGATTTTAATTATCTGCTATCTCATAGTAAAGTGTGTATGGTTACGGATTCAAAGATTGGGCCTAGAGAAATTGCCCGGGAAATAATTAAAAGGGATTTGAAAAAAACTATGGCTGTCGGCGAAAATTTTTCATACGATAATGAAAAAATAACTATTGGAAAACCAGAGGATATTTTAAAAATAGAAAAATACGATATGAATATCGTTGTAATATTGGACGATGAGCAATAGTTAATATATAAACAGAAACATAGAGTTTAAGGAAATAATAGATTTTACGGAAATAGGTGAAACTTAATGAAAAATAGTAACTTTATTACAGGTAAAGTGCCTATAACAAAAGAAGAAGTTAGGGCGATTGCACTTTCTAAGCTAGAAATAGAAAATGCCAAAAGTTTTCTGGATGTCGGAGCTGGAACAGGAAGTGTATGTATAGAAGCAGCACTAAAAAATCCAAACATGAGGGTTGTAGCTGTTGAAAGACATGAGCATGCAGTTGAACTGATTGAGGCTAACAAGGAAAAATTTGGTGTAAAAAATCTAGAGATTTTAGGAGGATATGCTCCTTTTGAAACAGATGAAAAGTTTGAGGCTGTTTTTATAGGAGGGACTGCAAAAAAATTAGAGGAAATAGTAGATTGGACGTATGATATTTTAAACGAAGGAGGAAGATTATGCGCCAATTTTATTATAATAGATACTTTTTATAAAGCATTAGAGCTTTTAAGAAATAAGGGATTTAAGGATATAGATGTAAGTCAGGTATCTGTATCAAAGCTAGAAAAATTGGGTAGTGGGGATTATTTTAAACCACAAAACCCTATTTTTTTAATATCAGCGGAAAAATAAATTAATTTGGAGGTTTGCTATGAGTAAAGTTCATTTTGTCGGAGCTGGACCTGGAGATAAAGAGCTTATAACTTTAAAAGGTTACAAGCTTTTAAAAAATGCAGATATAGTTATATACGCAGGTTCTTTAGTAAATCCAGAGCTATTAGACTATTGTAAAGAAGATTGCGAGATATACAATAGTGCAGTTATGGATTTAGGTGAAATAATAGATGTTATGGAAAGAGGAGTTAGAGAAAATAAAAAGGTTGTAAGACTTCAGACTGGAGACTTCTCTATATACGGATCAATAAGAGAACAAGTTGAGGAGCTAAATAAAGTAGATGTAGGATTTGACTGCACACCAGGAGTTAGCTCGTTTTTAGGTGCATCTTCTGCACTTGGCGTTGAATATACAGTTCCTGAAATTTCTCAGAGTGTGATTATAACTAGAATGGAAGGAAGAACTCCTGTCCCAGAAAAGGAATCTATACAGGAATTTGCAAAGCATCAGACTTCTATGGTTATTTTCCTATCTGTTCAGGAAATAGAAAAAGTTGTTGAAAGATTAATCGAGGGTGGATATCCAGAAGATACTCCAGTTGCAGTAGTTTATAAGGCTACTTGGCCAGATGAAATGGCTTTAAGAGGAACACTTACAGACATTGCAGCAAAGGTAAGAGAAAATGGAATAAACAAGACTGCTCTTATAATGGTTGGAAGATTTTTAGGTCAGGACTACAACAACTCTAAACTATACGATAAAGATTTTGTACATGAGTACAGAGGAAACGAAGATGGAGAAAAATAAGTTCGATTTGGATACTATTTCTATAGATAAAAATATTGATTTAAAGAATAAAGTAGACAGGATTTTAGAAAATGGAATATCTAAAAAAGATATCGTCATTGCTAAGAAAAATATAAGAATAGCTATTATAGCTGTTACAGAAAAAGGGAAAAATACTGCAGAAAAAATAGCTTCAGAGCTAGAAAATGTAGATGTATTTTTCCAAAAGAGAGGGATAAAAGAGCTTACAAGAGAGCTTTTTAATAAATACGAATGTATAATTTTTGTATCTGCCTGTGGGATTGCGGTTAGATGTATTTCTCCATTTTTAAAGAGTAAGTTTGAAGATCCAGCTGTGTTGGTTGTGGACGATAATGGGAATAATGTGATTAGTTTACTAAGTGGACACATAGGTGGAGCAAATGAAATAACTTTAAAAATAGCAGATGTTTTAAACGCAAATCCAGTGATTACAACATCTACAGATACTAATAAAAAGGGTGCTTTAGATGTAATTGTGTCTAAAATCGGTGGATATGTGGAAAACCTTAGAGAATCTGCAAAGCTTGTAAATTCATATCTTGTGGATGACAAGCGAGTGGGGATATATTTTGATTCGGATTATGAAAGTGAAAAAGATAGTCTAAATCTATCTGGATTTGAGTTGATAGATGAAAAAACTGAGATTGATGCAATAGCAAAACTAGATGCACTCGTTTCAGTTACTGATAAGCTTAGATGCTGGGTAGATGAGATTATTTATAATATAAAGAAAGATAATGAAGAAAAAGAGGATTTAATCTATATAAAGCTAGTTCCAAGAAGAATTGCACTTGGGATGGGGTGTAGAAAAAATACAGAAACTGAAAAAATGATTGAAGAGTTTTCTACGTTTTCTGCTTTGAACAATATACATCCTGCTGCAATTGTAAAGACAGGGAGCTTGATTATAAAAAAAGACGAAAAATGTATGATAGATTTATCAAAAGCTCTTTGTGCAGAGTTTAATCTATTTGATGTAGATGAGATCTGCACTTGTGACTATATGTTTGATAAATCGGAATTTGTAAAGAAAAACACTGGGGTTTATTCTGTTGCACAGCCTTCAGCATATCTCCTAAGTGGAAATGTTATTTCGGAAAAGTATAAAAATAATGGAACAACTTTTGCTTTTGGCAGAATGAAAGGATAAAGTTATGATTTACGTTATAGGAATTGGTCCTGGTGGAAAAGAGTATATGACTCTTGAAGCTATTGAGGCGATAAAAAATTCAGATGTAATAGTTGGATATAAGACATATATTAATTTAATAGAAGATATGATTTCTGATAAGGAAGTCGTACAAAATGGTATGAGAAAAGAAATTGACAGATGTAAGATGGCTGTCGAAATAGCTAAAGAAGGAAAAGATGTAGCTGTTGTAAGTAGTGGAGATTCTGGAATTTACGGAATGGCAGGGCTTATTCTTGAGCTTGTTGTCAAAGAGGACGAGGATATTAAGGTGAAGGTTGTGCCTGGTGTAACTGCAAGTATTGCGGCAGCTTCTGTTTTAGGTGCGCCGATAATGCACGACTTCTGTCATATAAGTCTTAGTGATCTTCTAACTCCTTGGGAAGTTATAGAAAAAAGATTAAGACTTGCAGCTGAGGCAGATTTTGTAGTTTGCCTATACAACCCAAGAAGCAAGGGAAGAAGTGAACATCTTGCTAGAGCATTTGAGATAATGGGAGAATTTAAAGATGGAAGCACTCCTGTTGGAATTGTAAAAGATGCAGGAAGAGAAGGCGAAGAAAAATATATCTGTACATTTGATACAATGAATTTTGAAATAGTTGATATGACTACAATGGTAATTGTAGGAAATAAATCGACATTTATAGATAAGGATATGATGATAACTCCTAGAGGGTATACAGTTTAGAAAAGGGAGTGATTTTTTGGTACTAGTTTTAGGTGGTACTTCGGACAGCATAAAAATATGCGAATTAATAAATAAAAAAGGATTTTGTAATAGATATATACTTTCTGTAACAACTGAATACGGAAAAGATTTAGCTGATGGCATTGCGAAGAAAATTCATCTTGGGAAGATGAGTGAAGAAGATATGGAGAAATTTATAATTGAAAACGAGGTTTCATTTATAATAGATGCAACTCACCCTTATGCCACAGAGGTTTCAGGAAATGCTATAAAAGCTGCTGAAACTACGGACACAGGATATATAAGATACGAGAGAAAATCCTTACTTGAAGAGATAGATTACAAAGGATGTCGTTTTGCAGATAGTATTGATGAGATGTGTGAAATGGCTAAAGATGGTGGATATAAAAGAATACTTATAGGAACTGGAAGCAAGAATTTAGCTAGATATAGAGAAAATTTACCTGAAATAGAATTATTTCCAAGAGTGCTTCCAACATCAGAAGTGATTATAGAATGTGAAAAACTTGGATTCAATGCGGATAATATAATTGCGATGAAGGGTCCATTTTCAAAAGAGATGAATGTAGAAATGATCAAGCATTACGACATAGATCTTATGCTGACTAAAGAAAGTGGAGCTGCAGGTGGATTTTTAGAAAAAATCGACGCCTGTGAGGAATGTGGAATAGATGTGCTTGTTCTTAAAAGACAGAGAATGGACTATCCAAATCAGACGAGTGAATTAAAAGATATTGAAGAGATACTAGATATTTGGAAAGACGAAGCAAAATTTGATTGCTAGTTTTTTGAAAGATTAAATAAAATTTTATTAAATGAATGGAGATTAGGTACATGAAAAAAGCGATACTTGTTGTAAGTTTTGGTACTAGCTACCACGATACTAGAGAAAAAACTATACATGCAGTTGAGGATAAGATAAAAGCTGCTTTTGAAGGATATGATTTCTTTAGAGCTTTTACATCTAATATGATAATAAATAAATTGAAAAAAAGAGATGGAATAGAGATAGACAATCCAATTCAGGCTATGGATAGACTTTACGAAATGGGATACGAAGAAGTAGTTATCCAGACATTACACATAATATGTGGACACGAGTACGTTAAGTTAAAAAATCAGATAACTGAGTACAAGGATAAATTTAAGAGCATAAAATTTGGTAGACCGCTTCTTTTTGGAATAGAGGACTACAAAGAAACTGTTGAAGCTGTAAAAGAAGTAACAGATGAAATGGACTCTACTGTTGTTCTTATGGGACATGGTACTGACCATGAAAGCCACAGTGCATACCCTGCAATAGAGTACTATTTTAGAGATATGGGTGCAGATGTTTATGTTGGTACTGTTGAAGGTTATCCAGAAATAGACAGTGTAGTGAAAAGATTAAAAGAAAGAGATGTTAAAAAAGTACACCTTATGCCACTTATGCTTGTTGCTGGAGATCATGCACAGAATGATATGGCAGGAGATGAAGAGGACTCTTGGAAAACTATAATAGAGTCTGAAGGAATAGAAACAGAAGTTCATTTAAAAGGACTTGGAGAGATAGAAAAAATTCAGCAGAAATTTGTGCAGCACGCATTAGAAGCTGAAGAGGTTTAGAGGAGAAAAGAATGGCAAAATTTTACGGAATAGGTACAGGGCCTGGAGATAGCTCGTTACTTACGATAAAAGCAGTGGAAACTTTAAAAAAGATAGATATATTATTTACTCCAGAGCCTAAAAAGGGTGGAGAAAGCTTAGCTTTGTCGATAGTTAAGGACTATTTACCAGAGGATTTAGAGATAAGACAAAGACATTTCCCGATGAATTTTAACGGAGAAGAGAAGATAAAGGCTTGGGAAGAGATAGCTCTAGAGATAGAAGACGAGATAAATATAAATGGAAAAGATGTAGGATTTGTAACTCTTGGAGATCCAATGATTTACAGTACTTATGTTTATATAATGGAAAGACTTAGCGAGGATGTGGAAGTGGTTACAATACCTGGAATTTCTTCGTTTTCTAATATAGCATCTTCTAATAATTTTCCACTTGTAATGGATACAGATGCACTAGTTGTAACTCCATGTACAATAGAAGAGGAAAAGTTAGACTTTATACTTCAAAACTACAACTGTATAGTTTTGATGAAGGTTTATAAGAATTTTAAGGAAGTAATAGCTAAGTTAGAAGAGTATGGATTAATTGATAATGCAATACTTGTCAGCAATTCATCTCAGGAGAGAGAAGTTGTATATAAGGATTTAAGAGAGGCTGGACTTGAGGATAAGATTTCATATTTCTCAACAATTCTAGTAAACAAAAGCTATAAAAATAAATAGAAAGGCGATAAAAATGAAGATACGAGTAGGAACTAGGGGAAGTAATTTAGCGCTTATACAGACAAATTGGGCGATTGATAGATTAAAAGAAAAATTCCCTGAGGTTGAGTTTGAAGTTAAGATAATAAAAACAAAGGGAGATAAAATCCTACATTTATCATTAGATAAGATAGGGGATAAAGGACTTTTTGTTAAGGAAATAGAAAGTCAGCTACTAGAAGGTGAGATAGATTTAGCTGTTCACAGTATGAAGGATATGCCAGCTGAGGTGGTTGAAGGTTTAAAATTTGCATCAGTTCCAAAGAGAGAAGATCCTAGAGATGTAATTATACTTAGAGAAGGGTTAAATAGTTTTGATGAACTTCCAATAGGAGCTACTATAGGAACTGGGAGCAAGAGAAGAAAATATCAGCTTTTAAGAAAAAGACCAGATTTGAATATTGTTCCAATAAGAGGAAACATAGAAACTAGAATATCTAAAATTGAATCTGAAAATTTAGATGGGATAGTTTTAGCTGCATCTGGTGTAATTAGAGCAGATTTAGAGGAAAAGATAACAGAATTTCTTCCTGTAGATTTAATGATACCAGCACCAGCACAGGGAGCCCTTGCTTTAGAAATAAGGGAAAATGATGAAGAGCTTGAAAAGATGATAGATACTATAAAGGACGAGATTTCTCAGATTCAGACTGATGCAGAGAGAAGTTATCTTGCTGGAATAGATGGAAGCTGTCATATTCCAATGGGTGCATACTGTGAAGTAGACGGAGAAAAACTGACTCTTACTGGAATTTTTGGAGATGAGGACGGAGAAAAGATAACTGTTGTATCTCTTGAAGGAGATAGAGATAATCCAAAAGAGCTTGGAAGCAATTTGGCTAAGCTTATTTTGAAAAAGCATAGAGAAGAATAAATTAAATAGATAGAAATGAGGATTTTTGATGAAAGGAAAGGTATATCTTGTAGGTGCAGGGCCTGGAGATACAAAACTTATGACTTTAAAAGGTCTTGAGTGTATCAAAAAGTCCGACGTAATAATATACGATAGACTTGCAAATGATGAATTTTTAAAAGAGGCCAAAGAAGATTGCGAATTTATTTATGTTGGGAAGAAGTCGAGCAATCACATTCTTCCACAGGATATGATAAATGAAGTAATCGCTCAAAAGGCACTTGAAGGAAAGACAGTAACTAGATTAAAGGGTGGCGACCCTTATGTTTTTGGTAGAGGTGGAGAAGAAGCCGAGGTACTTTACGATCAAGGGATAGACTTTGAAATTGTACCAGGGATAACTTCTGCAATAGGTGGACTTTGTTATGCAGGAATACCAATAACTCATAGAGATTATGCGTCTTCATTCCATGTAATTACAGGACATCTAAGAGAAGACGAGGATAAAGAAATTAACTGGAATGCACTTGCTAACTGCAAGGGAACACTAGTATTTTTAATGGGTATAGGAAATCTTAAACATATAAGTGATAGACTTATAGAAGAAGGTAGAGATCCTAAAACACCTGTTGCTTTTGTAAGTTGGGCTACTAGATACAATCAGAGAACGGTAGTTACAGATTTAGAAAATGCGTATGAAGTTGCACAGGAGAAAAAGGTAAAAGCTCCATCGTTAATCGTTGTTGGAGATGTTGTAAAGGTTAGAGATAAGCTGAATTTCTTTGAAAATAGAGATTTATTTGGCAAGAAAGTGGTTGTGACTAGAGCTAGAAAACAGAGCAGCGACCTTTCTGAAAAAATAAACTCTCTTGGAGGAAAGGCAGTAGAGCTTCCAGTTATCAAAATTGAGAAAAACGACGATACAGAGCTTAGAAAAGAGATAGAGAATTTAAGAGATTATACACATATTGTATTTACAAGTAGAAATGGTGTTGAACTATTCTTTGAAACTTTAGACAATATGGGACTTGATTCTAGGGAGTTTTTTGGAGTTAAAGTCTGTTCAATAGGAGCAGGTACATCTGAGGAACTTATGAAGAGAGGTATAAAAGCCGATATAGTGCCTGAAAGATTTGTGGCAGAGTCGCTGTTTGAAGAGATGAAAAAGACTGTGAAAAGCAGCGATAAAATTTTAATTCCTAGATCTGAAAATGCTAGAGAGTTTTTAGCAGATAGGTTGAAGGAAATATGTGAGGTAACAGAGGTATTTAGTTATAAGACTGTTATAGATGAGAAGAGTAGAGAGATTGCAGAGGATGTACTGGAATCTGATGTGGATTATGTTACATTTACAAGCAGCTCTACTGTTAAGAATCTTGTTGAGATTGCAGGAGAGAATTATAAGGAGTTGCTTGAAGGCAAGAAGCTTGTGTCTATTGGGCCTGTGACTAGTAGGACGATAGAGGAGTTTGGGCTTGAGATATATAAAGAGGCTGAAGTAAGTACGATTCAGGGAGTTATGGACGTGCTTGTAGGAGATAGATAAATTATGAATACTTGTAAAATAAGAAACATAGTATTAGGAGAGGGAATTCCTAAGATATGTGTACCGATAGTAGAAAAAACAAAAGAAGAAATAATAGATTCAGCTAAAAAAATAAATGAAGTTGGAGCAGATATAGTAGAGTTCAGAGTTGACTGGTTTAATGATATATTCGACTTTGGAAAAACTGAAGAAGTTTTAAAAGAACTTAGAGAAGCTCTAGGAGAAACTCCAATATTATTCACTTTCAGAACTTCAAAAGAAGGTGGAGAAAAAGCAATAGAAGCAGATAAATACGTTGAATTAAATATAAATGCTGCAAAAACTGGTTTAGTAGATGCAGTTGACGTTGAAGCATTTACAGGAGATGAATATGTTAAAGCTGTTGTAGAAGCAGCTCACGAAAATGGAGTAAAAGTAGTTGGATCAAACCACGATTTCGACAAAACTCCAGAAAAAGACGATATAGTAGGTAGATTAAGAAAAATGCAGGAATTAGGAGTAGATGTTCCTAAGATAGCGGTTATGCCTCAGAATAAAAAAGATGTTATAACTCTTCTTGCAGCAACTGAAGAAATGTACACTAACTACTCTGATAGACCTATAATAACAATGTCAATGGCAGGAACAGGAGCTATAAGTAGATTAAGTGGAGAAGTATTTGGATCAGCGCTTACTTTTGGAGCTGTAGGTAAAGTATCTGCTCCAGGACAGATAAATGTTGAAGATTTAAAAACTGTTTTAAACATAGTACACGCTAGTCTATAGATAGAAATATTATTTAAATTTGTTTTCTAATTAGACAAAGTAGTTTAGTTGATATATAATAAGTTGATATAGGGGAGAGGGCTAATTAATTATGCCCTCTTTTTTTGCTAGTGGGGACTAGCTTTTGAAAGGGATGAATAGATAATGAAGTATAAGGATAGAAATTTGGTTTTAAATTTTAGTAATACGTATTCTAAAAAGGTTGCTAATAGTTTAGAAGATACAGATTGGATAGATTGTTCTGATATATCTGGAACAAATATGTATTGTACAGATAATGCAGCGGATGAAATAAAAAGAAGATTAGAAGAATACAGTCCAAAAGGAGTACATTTTATTGATTCTGGAAATTATCATTATATGACAGAGTTTTTTGTAGAAAAGCTAGAAGGTAAGTTTTCCCTTGTTTTGTTTGATTATCATAATGATATGCAAGTTCCTATGATCCATAGTTTTACTAGTTGCGGAGATTGGGCTAGGGAAGTATTAGAAAATAATGATAATTTAGAGCAATTGATTTTAATAGGTCCAAGCCAAAAAAATATAGATGATATTGATGGGATATCAAAGGAAAAGTTTGATAAGTTGGTGTGTATTAGCCTTAGAGATTTGGAAGAGAAAGTTGCTGAGGAGAAATTGGAGCTTATAAAAAATGATGTACCATTGTATGTTTCTATAGATAAAGATGTTTTGAGCAAGCATTATGCAAAGACTAATTGGAGTCAAGGAAAGATGTCGGTTGAGCTTTTGAAGAAGATATTGAAACGATTTTTAGTGGATCATGATATTATAGGTGCTGATATTTGTGGAGAACGGAATCCATATGAACCAATGCCAAAGTTTTTTGAAGATAGAGGGATTAATAAAAAAACAAATAAGTCACTTTATGATTTTTTAACTAGGGTTATTGGATAAAGTTATAATAGAGGTTATTATTTTGGGTGATTTTTTGAAAAGAGGTGAAGTTATTGTTTTATCCAGTAAATTTGAATTTAGATAATATGGAGATAATAATAGTCGGTGGAGGTAATGTAGCGCTGAGAAAGTGTATGAATTTTTTAGATTTTGGAAAAAGCGTTACTGTTTTAGCTCCAGATTTTGACAGTAGATTTTTAGAGCTTGGAAATAAAGTAGATTTAATAAATGATATTTTTAAAGAGGAGTATATAGATAAGTTTGATATAGTTGTAGCTGCTACTGATGATAAAGAGGTTAATGAGGAAATTGCTTGTATATGTAGAAAGAAGTCTAAATTGATAAATGTAGTAGATAGCAGAGATTTATCTGATTTTACTGTTTCTTCTTATGTAAAAAGAGGAGATTTATTGATAGGAATATCTACTGGAGGAAAAATTCCAGCTTTATCTGCAAAAATTAGAAGAGATTTAGAAGAAATTTATGATGAGTCTTTTGCTGAGTATGTAGATTTACTGGGGGAACTGAGAGAAAAAATTATAAAAAAATATGAAGATAAAACAGAAAGAAAAGAAGTGTTAAAAGCATTGGTAGAACTGGATATAGAAGAGTTAAAAGAAATTGAAAAAAATATATAAATCAATTGTTTATGAAAGTTTTTCAAAAAAAGTTTTAAAAAAGTGTTGACGTTAAATGTAAAAGCTGATATTATAATACTTGTCCTTGAGA
>SAMEA3387476__coassemble_1304_pt1 | contig 26656 bp, 20 predicted proteins | sample SAMEA3387476__metabat2_low_PE_029 | metagenome-assembled genome bin SAMEA3387476 (sample SAMEA3387476) | Felis catus | biome: Faeces | place: United Kingdom | collected 2012
TTTCAAAGTCAACATCAAACTTCATTCCACCAACCTGGATTGTATTTTTCTTGTTAAGTATCTTATTATCTGATTTTCTTCCAACTAATACAAGTCCATCATCTTTAGCTATTGTTGAAGCTGTTAATGCATCAACTAAAGTTTCTCCGTTAGCAAAGTATAGAGTTTCTGATGCTCCGTAGAATTCGTTTATCATTTCTCTATTAGTTTCGTATCTGTCATCTCCTGAAATTCTTTCAGCTTTGTATTTTTTAACTATTGAATCGTTCATTACAGATTTTCCACCAACTACATAGTATGATACACCATACTGTCTGTCAGTACTTGAAGATTTTCCATTAGTTAGCAGTATTGGAGCTTCTTCTCTTGCTGCAACTGATGATGCTGACATTGCATCGGCTTCACCTTTGAATCCGTTAACTACAAATGCTTTTTTGTAGCTTCCTATTTCTTTAGCTACAAGTTCTGATGTTTCAACTCTAGTTTTTCCACCAAGTCTTTCAACATTTACTTTTACGTTATTTTTCTTTAACTGATTTACAACTTTCTGGCTTATTGCATTTTCTCCACCTATTATGTAAACTTTTTTAACTTTAGATAGTCTATCCATAGTTGATTTAGGTATTGAATCTTTTTTCACTAGAAGTATTGCCGCATCTTCTTTTCCCGCAAGTCCTGCAGCAGATAGTCCGTCAGACATTGTAGATGTTGCATTTACTAATACAGCAGTATCATATGAGCCAAGTTTGTCGGCGATTTTTCCTGCTGTTTCGTATCTGTCTGATCCTATTATTCTAGTGTGGTCGTATGTTGGATGTATCGGTTTTGATGGAGTATATTCATATTCAATCTTTCCACTTCCTATAGGCTTATTTCCAGTTATATCCCCATTATTTGTATCTATAATTATTTGACCATCATTTTTTATTTCCCCATTGTTTTCAACATTAGTTTCTACGTTTAATTTTCCTGTATCTCCAACATTAAGCCCTGCACCTGTATTTATTATCACTTTCCCATTTCCTACAATGTTCAATGTTCCTGTTATGTTCATAGCATCTTTTGAATCTAATGTAAGTGTTTTTCCTTTTGGAACTTCTATAGTTATATTTTTATCTTTTGGTATATCTAATGATGTTTTTCCTATTGTTATATTTTCTGATATAACTATTTTTTCATTATTTCTTACACTTGTATCATAAGCATCAGTAGGATTCACAAATTCTTTTAATGCTTTTTCTGAACTAGGATAAAATATTCTACTTCCATCTTCATTAAATTTATATACATAATTAAAAAGATTACTTTGAGTTTTATCTTCTTTTCCTTCAGATGAATTCCATGTCCAAAAGGCTATTGCATTCACATTTGTTGGCAATATAACTGGAGTTAAAGCAGAATCCATTACATTTAATTTATTTTTACCCATTTCAAATATATTATTAGTTAAATCTATTTCTTTATTCTCTACATGTCTTCTTCTTTGTATATAATGCGCAGAAAATCTATCAAACTTAAATGTATTACCTCTTACATCTGCTGTATCTTGGAAAAGAAATGCACCTGCATTATCAAATATATTGTTTTGTATAACAAAATTATTTTTTGTTTCATCATCTGTTGTTATACATGTTGCTTGTGGACCCGCTCCACCCGTTGGTCCTCCAGCTACAGTTACAACACTATTTTTAAATGTATTTCCTTTTATAGTAACATTTCCATTTATACTTGGTATCATAGTTCTAAATGCACCATCAAATGTATTGTTTATTATATCTAAATTCCCCTTATTATATTTTATTAATTTACCTTGCTTATCTCTTTCCGGAGCAAGTGATAATCCATATGACCATTCACTAACCATATTTACATTCTCGCCATTGTTAGTATAATTTGTAAAAGTACAATTTTCTATTCTTATATTTGATTCATTTCCACATACCATACTAGTTTCATAGTATCTTTTATCTATTGAGTAAACTATTGTAACACTATTCATTGATATTTCATTTTTACTTTCACTTCCTATTAATAAAATTCCATTTTTTTCTTTTCTTGCTTTTAAAATTAAATTTTTTAATTCACCTTTTTTAAAAATAGTATATCCACTTACTTTATATTTATTTTTACCATCTATTGTAATATTTTTATTTACAGTTATATCCTCTGTTACATCCGCTAATAGCTCTATTACTTCTCCATCTTTTGCTTTTTCTATAGCTTCCTTTAAAGAAGTGTACTGTGTACTTCCTATCTTAGCTACATTTTGAGTTATTGGATTTTGCGTATCTAAATTCTCACCTATACTATCTTGATTAGTATTATTTTGTTCAGGTGCAACCTCTTGAGAACTTTCTATTTTACTTACTGGCTTCACATTATCCTTACTTAATTCAGCCGCACTTACAACTCCATCAACAGACGGAATTATCAAAGATGCTGCTAGTAAAAATGCCAACGCTTTTGATTTTTTCTTATTCATAACTAATCCCTCCCCAAAATCATTTTTTAATTTACTAAAACTTATATAGAAACTAAAAGATTATATAAAAAAAACACAGAAAAAACTACACCCCTAAAAAGTGCATTTCATCTGTGCTTATATCCAAAGTTATATAATTTTTCGCATCGAAAGAAAAAGACACATATCTACTCTGTCTGTCTGTCTGTCTGTCTGTCTGTCTGTCTGTCTGTCTTAAGATTTTCCCAAACAAATAGCATAACTGTCAACTCCTTTAGATGATAAATTATTTATACCCATATTATAGCAAATCCAACAAAAATTTAAAATATATTTACAAAATAAAAAAAATATTCAAATTATATACAATAAAGTCTACATACCTTATAACAAAACTTACTACAAAATAACTCTTCTCTAAAATTTTAAAACAGATTACAAACAAAAAGGGGAGCATATATCATATTCAACAACAATCTACAGACGCTTTCAACTTTGTTATTCGAACGGAGTTCGAACAAAACAAAGAAAGCGTCGAAGCCTGGAGTGAATATGATATTGCTCCCCTTTCCCTATATTACATCTCTTTTAAAATTTCCATTAACTCATCTTCATCATAATGATACTTCTTATTACAGAACTGGCAAGTAACTTCTGCCTGGTGGTCTTCCTCTATAATCTCAGCAAGCGCCTTTTTACCCATTGCGATAAATGCCTTCTTAACTCTATCCTTAGAGCAAACACATCTAAATCCTACCTCAACCTTGTCAAGAATTACAGGATCTAAACCTTCAAGCACTAAATTAAGCACATCCTCAGGAGTTAATCCTTCTCTGTACATCTCTGTGATAGATTTTATCTTACCTACATTTTCCTCAAGCTGGCAAATTGTAGCTTCTGTCGCATCTGGCATAAGCTGCACGATAAATCCTCCAGCATGTTCAACTTCATAGTGAGTTGTGTAAACACCTAGTGAAACAGCTGATGGAGTCTGTTCAGAAACTGTGAAATAGTATGTAAAATCTGCTGCTATTTCTCCAGAAACTATAGGACATAATCCATTCACTGGCTCTCTAAGTCCTAAATCTTTTATTACTTTTAAAGTTCCTTCTGTACCTACTGCCCCTGCTACGTTTAATTTTCCGTTTGGATAGTTTTCAACCTGAACATCAGGGTTTGCAACATATCCTCTAACAAATCCCTGTGCATCAGAAGTTGCAAGTATTGTTCCTATTGGCCCATCACCTTTTATTATAGATGTCAACTCGTCGCCTTTATTTTTCATCATAAGCCCCATCATTGATGTAGCTGTTAAAGTTCTTCCAAGTGCTGCAGTTGCAACCTTTGTAGTTCCGTGAGATTTTCTCGCTTCTTCAACTAAATTTCTTGTAGTTGCAACAAATGCTCTAACTTCCCCATTCTTAGAAGTAGCTCTTATTACATAATCTTTCATTAAAATTCTTCCTTTCATATATACAAATTTCTAAAAATTGTTCTTCTAAAATTATTTTTCTTCTAAATCTTATTTTCGCTTACCAATTATTTTCTACCAACGAAGAATACTCTCTCCGCATCTTTCTTTGGTTTTTCAAATGCAAAATCTCCATAAGCCTTGATATCTCTAAATCCTGCATCTGCTAATTTTTCTAATATATCCTCTGTTTCGTAAGCTCTCTGCTGGTGAACTTCATCAAATCTGTCAAAAGTACCGTCCTCGTTTTTCACGAAGAATGTAAGTTCCATTTCGACTAAATCCTCTTCTGGATCGAAATAGTTCTGCCACATATACACGACATCTTCTCTCTTCTCAGCAAAAGTATTATTTCCAAGCACTTTAGATAATTTATAGTATGAGCTAATGTCAAATATAAATATCCCATCCTCTTTTAAAAGCTCGTGAGCCTTTGAAAATACATACTCTAAATCATCATCATAAGTTAAATAATTGAACCCATCACAAGCGCAAAGTATGCAATCAAGGTTTGGCACATCAAAATCAAGCTCAGCAATATCCTGCTGTAAAAGAACAAGCTGCACACCTTCCTCTTCTGCCTTTTCCATAGCAACCTCAAGCATTTCCGCAGAAATATCTATCCCAGCTATATCATATCCCTTCTTAGTTAGCGGTATAGTCAAATTCCCTGTACCACAAGCTAACTCAAGAATATTCTGCACCTCAGCACCTTCACTCTTGATAATCTCTTCTATATATTCAACCCATCTATCATAATCGACATCGTCCATAAGCTCGTCGTATATAAATGCAAAATCTCTATACTGATCCATCTCAAATCTCCCAACATCATAATATTTTTCTAACATATCTCAAAACCATATAGGTCAAAATATCAAAACTTGAAATATAAACAATTGCGCAAAAAATATCCACACTCATACATAGTATATACCTCAAACTCAACATTTCTAACCATTATAGCATAAAGTATATTATATCATAAAAAATACTATACGCGCCACATACTCCACACTCACTTATACAAATTTAATGAACTATAAAACATATTCCTTCATAAAAAAAGAGGGTAATAGCCAAAAAACACTACAACACTACAAGCGTCATGCAACTCATCTCATATAAATTATATGTAGAAAAATAAAAATGGCTGTTAGTAAGGATTTTGTATTGAGTCAATATAAGACTTAAACACAAGAAGCTCGCATCGACAATACTGCAAGCGCCACGTAACATATAAATGTGTTACATAAATGGGCGTGGCGCTGAAGCCTGGAGCGCGAGCAATTGTGTTAAGTCTTGGCTCATCAAAATCCTTACAACAGCCATCTATTTTTATATCATATTTTTATATTCCATTAATTTTCTATACACTTCAACCCCATTTAAAATTATCTTTTCATCGAAGTCAAACTGTTCATTGTGAAGTCCCGCAGTAAATCCTTTTTCCTCATTTCTCGTACCTACATTGAAGAAAAATCCTGGCACTGCTCTCTGGAAGAATGCAAAATCCTCTGCACCCATCCGGAAATCTAGTTCCACAACATTATCCCCTTTAAAAGCATCTTTAAACTCTTGATACAAATTATCGTCATTTATCACAGCCCGACACTCATTGCAAACACTCATCTCAATCTTACAATCGTATTTAGCTGCAGTAAATTCACAAATCTTCTTCATCCTATCAAGCACATTTGCATAAACCTCGTCCTTTGCATATCTCACAGTCCCCTCTAAAGACACATTTTCAGCGACAATATTTCTTCTTGCGCCACCTCTTATCTTACCAACTGTGATAACTGCGCTGTCTATTGGGCTAATATTTCTTGAAACAATAGTCTGAAGTGAGTTAATTACCTCAGCAGAAATCACAATTCCATCGATACCATTTTGAGGCATTGCACCATGTGCACTCTTAGACACGATATTTATCTCAAAATCTATTGTCCCCGCCATCATAGGACCTTTTTTAATTCCTATTACGCCTTCATCAAGCAACGGATTTACATGAAGTCCGTATATCTCATCAATTCCGTAATACTCTATAATTCCGTCTTTCACCATATCTTCAGATCCACCAGGTCCTTCCTCTGCAGGCTGGAATATAAACACAAAGTTATCCTTTAACTTATCTTTATTATCGTTTACATACTTGATAAGCCCTAAAAGTATAGACATATGACCGTCATGTCCACAAAGGTGCTTAACAGTTCCATCCTTAGACATAAGTCCGTCGATATCTGCTCTAAATGCAACAGTCTTTTGTGCATCTTTACCTTTTATAATTCCTGCAAGCCCTGTTTCTAGCCATTTCTTACTCTCTAAACCAAGTCCGTCCAAAACAGATTTTATATAATCATAAGTCTTAAACTCAACTCGCCCTTCCTCAGCAATACAGTGCAAATTCTTTCTATAATCGTACACACTGTCCTTTAAATACATTACTTTATCTAAACATTCTCCATTACATACGCAATTTTTTTCTTCCATAATCTCACCACCAAACGTCTTTACACAATCTTTGCTAAAATCTATTTATCCATTGAGCCTTTGTACTCAAGCATTGAAACATAGGCATCTAAAGCATTTACACATATCTTTTTATCAAAGTTAAATCTCAAATTATGAAGCCCATTTACAAATCCTTTTTCCTCGTTTCTTGCACCTAGCATAAAGAAAATTCCTGGTACTTCTTCCCGATAATATGAAAAATCATCTGCAATCATCAAAGGATCCAAAATCTCAACCTTGTCATCGCCAACAGCCTCAATAAACTCCTGACAAAGCTCAGAATTATTGTTTACAGGATGATAATCATCTCTAATAGTTACCTTAATCTCGCAATTAAACGCCTTTGAAAAACCGTCCGCAATTTCATAAAATCTCTCCTTAATCTTTGAATAAACTTCTGGTTTAAAGCATCTAATAGTCCCCTCAAGATGAACGTGTTCAGCGATAATATTTCTTCTTGAACCACCTTCAACCTTCCCAATACTAACAACTGCATTGTCTATTGGACTAATATTTCTCGAAACAATAGTCTGCATACTGCTAACTAAAGACGCATAAATTGTAATCGCATCTATCCCCGCTTCTGGAGCAGAACCTCCATGGCTACTCTTTCCGTAAATATCTATCTCAAAATCACCAATCTGAGAAAGGAAATATCCTTCCCTAATACCAACTTTTCCTTCAGGAATTTCTGGATAAATATGAAGTCCATAAATCTGGTCAACTCCATAATATTTCAAAATCCCTTCATTAACAAGAGCCTCGGCACCTCCAGGCCCTTCCTCTGCAGGCTGGAATATAAACACAAAATTATCGTTTAACTTCTCCTTATTAGCATTAACGTACTCAACAAGACCTAAAAGAATTGAAGTGTGCCCATCGTGTCCACAAAGATGCTGCACACCACACTCAGTCATAAGTCCGTCGATATCCGCTCTAAAAGCTATCGTTCTCTTTGCATCCTTACCTCGAATAATCCCAGCAGTACCAGTACCAAGCCACTCGTCATACTCAACACCCAATTTATCTAAATAACTTCTAATATACTCAGAAGTCTTAAACTCCTCTCTACCAATCTCTGCAACCTCATGCAAAACCTCTCTATGATGCTTCATAACACCCTCTAAAAATGAAAAATCTCTCAAAAATCTCACCCCTCTATCTCAAAATCTATTTTTTCAACATACTTTTTTAAAATTTTATACACCTAAAACATAACTAAAAAACAATTTATTTATAGTATACATTAAACAAAACTAAATACAAGAAAAAAACAACAAAATTTCAGAATTTTTTCAAAAAAACAAAACACACATACTCCGTCTAAAATATAAAATCTACTTTTATCCAAATATAAGCTCTAACATACAAACTTTTCCCCAACCTCTTCCACCAAACCTATATCCCCTCTGTCCTAGCTTCAAAACACTTCTTCTCTTTTCTAATTTTACTTTACAGGGGCTACTGCGATTTTTTGCTAAGAACGCCTTCTTTTTGCTTTGAATAACAAAGAAATCGAACTCGACAATGCAACTTGATTGCCTGGAGAGGAGATTCTTTGTTATCCAAAGCATTAAAAAAGAGGCTTCTGCGAAAAATCGCAGTAGCCCCTCCCATAAGCAAAATTAGCAAGAGAAGAAGTGTTTAGCTAATCCTCCTTTAGCTGTCTCTTTATATTTGTCATGCATGTCAAGTCCAGTTTCTTTCATTGTTTCAACAACCTGATCTAATGAAACAGAATGTTCACCATTTGTTATCATAGCATACTTAGCTGCATCAAAAGCTCTCTGTGCTGCCATAGCATTTCTTTCTATACAAGGTATCTGAACATATCCATAAACTGGGTCACAAGTCATACCTAAGTGGTGTTCAAGAGCTATCTCAGCTGCATATTCTATATGGTCTATAGAACCACCCTGAAGATAAGCAACTGCTCCAGCTGCCATTGAACATGCAGCACCTACTTCACCCTGACATCCAACTTCTGCACCTGAAATAGACGCATTAGTTTTTATTATATTTCCTATTATACCAGCTACTATTATAGCTTCGTTTACCTGTTCATCAGTTAAATTCATGTAATCTTTCATAGCGAAGAATATACCTGGTAGAACACCTGCAGAACCACAAGTTGGTGCAGTTACTATTATATTACCAGAAGCATTCTGTTCAGAAGCTGCTAGTGCATAAGCGTAAACTAATGTAGAGAAGTCGTTAGTTTTTTTGAAGTTTTCATAGAATACTCCAGCTCTTCTCTTTAAGTGTAATTTTCCTGGTATTACTTCATTAGTAGCTAATCCTTCATCTATTGATTTTTTCATAGCTTCTCTTATTGTATTTATGTGATCCATTATGTCACTATCTTCATTTTCTAAGGCAAAATCAACTAATGTTTTATTGTTGTCTTTGCACCATTTTACTATCTCGTCCATAGTACTTAGAGGATATGTTTCTTTAACTGCAGAAGTATTTCTCTTTCCTTCTTCAGCAAGAGATCCACCACCTACTGAGAATACTTCCCACTGTGCAGTAGTATTTCCGTCTTTATCAAGAGCTTCAAGTAGCATTCCATTTGGATGGAAGTCTTTTATTATATCTTCTCTCCATACTATCTCAACTTTTTTAGGAGCTATAGTTTTTATTATTATGTAGTCAGTTAAATGACCAGCACCTGTAGCTGCTAAACTTCCGTAAAGTGTTGCTCTAAAGCTATCTGCATCTGGATTTTCGTTTTTAAATCTTTCTGCTGCTCTCTGTGGCCCCATTGTATGTGAGCTTGATGGCCCATTCCCTATTTTGTATAACTCTTTTAAAGTATCCATTTTGTCCTCCATATTGTATTATTTTAATATTTTTTGCAATGTCTAAAATAAACTTGTTTCATCAAAAAGTTTTTAAGCAATAAAAAATTTTCTAAAACAATTTTATTATAATTTTTTTATTTTATGTCCACTTTTATTATACATAATTTTTTCTAAAAAATATCGCTTTCTTATAAAAAAGTTGACTTTGGATAGAAGTTTTTTAAATCGAATTTTTCTTAATATTCTCATTTGTTATTCAAATTTGTATTGCAATTTTTACTAGAATGTATTATTATTGCTTTAAGAGTTTAATTTAATATCTATAACCTGCGTAGAGGCGCTGTTTTCATCAGTATTGCGAGCTAGTTGGCAAACTTATCTCGTATGAAAGGGAAAATGGCCGAAGAATTTATCTGGGCACAGATTTTTTCTGGGGTAGTATAAAATATATACTGCACTGTCACTTGTTTAGTGTTGAGCTACAAGGTTTACTTTGCTATAAGAATTTATAGACGTACAGAGTATACCTTTGTGCGTCTTTTGTGTATATAGAACTTTTTGATAGTTTATTAACTTTCATAAGCGATGTTGATATACAAATTAACGTAGACCTAATTATTTAGCTTTAAAAGTTTAAAATTGCAGATAGAATATTAAAAATAATGTATAATGTTTATGAGGTGATTTTTAATGAAAAAAGTAAATTTAGCAGTAGTTGGTGCTACTGGTATGGTAGGAAGAACATTCCTAAAAGTTTTAGAAGAAAGAGAATTCCCAATAAATGATTTATATCTTTTCTCTTCTTCAAAATCAGCAGGTAAAAAAGTAACTTTCGCTGGAAAAGAATACACTGTTGAAGAATTAACTGAAGATTCATTTACTGGAAGAAACATAGATATCGCTTTATTCTCAGCTGGAGGTTCTACAAGTGGAAAATTCGCTCCAATAGCTGCAGCAAATGGCGCTCTAGTTGTAGACAACTCTAGTTTCTGGAGAATGGACCCAGAAGTTCCACTAGTTGTTCCTGAAGTAAATCCGGAAGCAATAAAAGAACATAAAAAAGGAATAATAGCTAACCCTAACTGTTCTACAATTCAGGCTATGTTACCATTAAAAGCATTACATGATAAATACACTATAAAAAGAATAGTATATTCTACATATCAGGCTGTTTCTGGTTCTGGTGTTAAAGGTGTTGAAGACTTAGAAGAAGGATCAAAAGGAAATCCAACAGGATTCTACCCACATCCAATAGCTTTCAACTGTCTTCCTCACATAGATTCATTCTTAGACAATGGATACACTAAAGAAGAAATGAAAATGGTCAACGAAACTAGAAAAATCCTTTGTGATAATTCTATAAGAATAACTGCTACTACTGTAAGAGTACCAGTTAAAAACGGACACAGTGAGTCTATAAACCTTGAATTCGAAAAAGATTTCGATTTAGACGAACTTGTAGCTACTTTAGCCGCTATGGAAAATGTTGTTGTTGTTGATAACCCTGCAGAAAACTTATACCCTACTGCAGCTGAATTCTCTGATAGAGATGAAGTATTCGTTGGTAGAATAAGAAGAGACTTCAGTGTTGATAGCGGTGTTAACCTATGGGTTGTAGCTGACAACATAAGAAAAGGTGCTGCTACTAATGCAGTTCAGATAGCTGAAAAAGCTATAGAAATGGAATTAGTTTAAAATAAATTATATTTTTTAAGAAAAGGAGTCGATCTCAAATGTTATTTAAAGGTTCTGCAGTTGCTCTTGTAACACCATTCACAAAAGATAATAAGGTAAACTTCGATAAATTAGCTGAACTTATCGAATATCATATAGAAAATAAAACTGACGCTATAGTTTCTTGCGGTACTACTGGTGAAGCTACTACAATGTCAGATGAAGAAATACTTTCTGTTTTAGAATTTACAGTTAAAAAAGTAAACGGAAGAATACCAGTTATAGCTGGAACAGGATCAAACAATACTATGCATTCTGTTGAATTAAGCCAGAAAGCTGAAGCTCTTGGTGTTGACGGATTATTAATAATAACTCCATACTACAACAAAGCTAACAAATCTGGTCTTAAAAAACATTTCGTAACTATAGCAGAAAGCGTTAATATACCAATAATCTTATACAACGTTCCTGGAAGAACTTGTATGAACATATCTCCAGCTTTAATAGCTGAACTTGCTCAGGTTCCTAATATAGTTGCTGTTAAAGAAGCTAGTGGAGATTTAGGACAGGTTGCTGAAATAGCAAGCTTAGTTCCAGAAGATTTCGCTATATACTCTGGAAACGACGATTCAATAGTTCCTCTATTATCATTAGGAGGACATGGGGTTATATCTGTTCTTGCTAACGTATGCCCTAGAGAAACTCACGATTTAGTTGAAAAATATCTTGAAGGAGATGTTGAAGGTTCAAGAAAAATACAGTTAGATTTAGATGCATTAATCGCTGCATTATTCATAGAAGTAAATCCTATACCAGTTAAAACTGCTATGAATTTACTTGGATTTGAAGTTGGAGATTTAAGACTTCCACTTGATAATATGGACCCTGCTAATCTTGAAGTTCTTAAAAAAGAATTAGTAAATGCAGGACTTAAAGTTCAGGCTTAGTAATTTGTAAATCATTGGATTGCAGAAGGTTGGATTTATATCTGATATTTTGCAATCCTATTTTTAGGAGGAAAATATGTTAAGAGTAATATCTACAGGATACGACGGAAAAATGGGAAGAATAGTTGCTGAAACAGTAAGAGCAGACGAAAACTGCGAACTTGCTTTTGTTCAGGCTTACGATAAAAACAAATGTGTACAGGACATAACAATATACGAAAATTTAGCTGATTGCGATGAAAAAGGAGATGTTATAATAGACTTCTCTAACCACGCAAACTTAGACAACGTACTTGGATACGCTTTAAGAACTAAAACTCCAATAGTTATAGCAACTACTGGTTTTAATGATGAAGAAATAGAAAGAATACACAAAGCTGCTGAAGAAATACCTGTATTCTTCTCATACAATATGTCACTTGGTGTAAATATAATGGTTAAATTAGTTAAGGAAGCTGCAAAACTTCTTAACGGATTCGATATAGAAATAGTTGAAAAACACCACAACAGAAAAGTAGATGCTCCAAGTGGTACAGCTATAATGATAGCAAATGGTGTTAAAGAAGTGCTTCCAGAGTCTAATGTTGTTAACGGAAGATCTGGTAGAAGTTGCAAAAGACAGCCAGGCGATATAGGTATAAGTGCTGTTAGAGGTGGTACTATAGTTGGTGAACACGATGCATTATTCTGCGGAGATAGTGAAGTTGTAACTATAAGTCATCAGGCTCAGTCAAGACAGATATTTGCTAATGGTGCATTAGCTGCAGCTAAATTTATAGCTGATAAAGAATCTGGATTCTACAATATGGACGATATGTTAAAATAGTTTTTAATATTTTGGGGATTAGATGTTAGTATATGTTTCAAATGGGGAATAAAGTTATTAGTTAAAGTTATTAAACTAAATTTTTTTAAAGGGGTGTTGCCTAATGGTAAATTTAAACGACGCTTATGAAATAGCAAGATATATAAAGGAAGTTGAGAAAAAGACTCCTGTTAAAGTTTATGTAAATACTGATCCATACAACTTTGAGTCTACTGATGAATACAAAGTTTTTGGAACAGATTCTTTTCATATATTTATCGGGGACTACGATGCTATAATGGCTGCTCTTAATCAGAGAGAGGACTGTATAAGTGATATTCATGTAGAATACGATAGAAGAAATTCTGCTATTCCTCTAAAAAATACTCTTCACGAGTCAGCAAGAATAGAACCAGGCTCAATTATCAGAGATATGGTTACTATTGAAAAGAATGCAGTAGTTATGATGGGTGCTGTTGTTAATATCGGTGCTGTTATCGGTGAAGGAACAATGGTAGATATGAATGCAGTTGTCGGCGCTAGAGGTACTCTTGGAAAAAATGTTCATCTAGGTGCAGGTGCTGTTGTCGCTGGTGTTCTTGAGCCACCTTCAGCAGATCCAGTTATTGTTGAAGACAATGTTATGATTGGTGCTAATGCAGTTATTCTTGAAGGTGTGAGAATAGGAGAAGGTGCTGTTGTTGCAGCTGGTTCTGTTGTTACAAAAGATGTTCCTGCAGGCGCTGTTGTTGCTGGTTCTCCAGCTAAAGTTGTGAAGATGAAAGATGAAAAAACTAGTGAAAAAACAAAACTACTAGATGATTTAAGACAGTTGTAATACTAGGAAATAGAAAAATAGGATAAGGATTACCACTTGCTCCAGGGTCAGATGCGTGTTGCAGTTATTTGCTTTTGTGCTAGTAAAATACGCGTATTCCATTGTCACTGCGTTGGTAATTCCTTATCCTCTTTTTATTTCCATTATTATTCTATCCTGTCTTTGCATAAGGCGCTTGCTAAATGCTAAAGCAGATTGTATCTTGTTTTATATGTTTATGAAATCTAAAAAAGAGCCTATAAAAAGTGGCTCATATTCTTAAAGTATGTTATAATAAGAGCAAGAAATATAGATGGAGTAGAGGTTTAGAGGGTTACCTCTTCTTCAACTTAATAGTTAAAGTAAAGGTAAAGCCACCGTTCCTGCTGCCAACAGTTTTTCGGTGGCTTTTTTCTTTTTTGTTAGATATACTGAAATAATATTTATTTTCCCCTACTATATTTCTCTTTAAAATGTTAAAATTAAGTCATGGAAATTAATTTTTCTGAATTTTTAATTTTGGGGGTAAATTTATGTTAAGAGTTATTATATGTGGCTATAGTGGCGGCGTTGGTAAGATTTTAAGAGAATGTGTTGCTAAGGACAGCGAGTGCGAATTAGTGGCTGGTGTTAGTCGTTCTCTTGAGACAGGTACTTGTGACGGAGATGTTAAGTTATTCAAGAGTTTTGATGATTGCGATGTTAAAGCTGATGCGATAATCGACTTCTCTCATCCTGATAATCTTGATTCTATGCTTAAATACGTTCTAAAAACTAAGACTCCTGTTGTTATTGCTACAACTGGATTTACTGCGGAACAGGATGCGGCTATTGAAGAAGTTTCTAAGGAAGTTCCTGTACTTCTTTCTCACAATACTTCAGTTGGGGTAAATGTTCTTATCGAGTTAGTTAAACAAGCTGCTAAGCTTCTTGATTTTGATATAGAAATAGTAGAAAAACATCATAATAGAAAAGAAGATGCTCCAAGTGGTACATCTAAGATGCTTATTTCTGCAATACAGGAAGTTCTTCCTGATGTTAAAGGTGTTTTTGGTAGATCTGGTAGAAGTTGTAAAAGACAGCCAGGAGATATTGGAGTTAGTTCTGTAAGAGGCGGAAATATAGTTTCTGACCACGATGTTTTATTCTGCGGTGACAGTGAAGTTGTAACACTTGCTCATCATGCACAGTCTAATGCAATATTTGCTGAAGGTGCAATATTTGCTGCTAAAAAGATATTAGACAAAGAAAACGGATTATATGATATGAAGGATATATTATAAAATAAAAGAACAAGTGTAAATGGATAACTTGATACTAGAATATCAGTATGATATAATAAAGAAAAGATGACTAGAGCAATAGCTAGGCTATTAATCTTTCTTGAATTTAATTACAAAAGAAAATGTAAAACCACCACTACGGCTAATAGATTGGTGGTTTTTTTCTTTTTTGTCTTTAGATAGTTTGTTTATTGCTACACCTACAAATATAGGTATCACAATTAGTGTTAATACTGTCTCTACCACAGACATAACCTCCCTTCTAAAATATAATTCTATTCGTTTTGCTTGTTATCTATTTGTAGACAAATTTCAAAAAAAATGATATACTTAATTTAGATAAATAGTTAATAAAAAAAGAGAAATCATAGCTTGTGGGTAAGCAATGTTTCCTCTAAAATATTTTTCAGGAATCACTCTTAGCGGCCAACTAGAGTGATTTTTTATATGCAAATAAAAAAGACCCTTGTAAATATACAAAGGTCTACTTCTCTAATTATCTATCTTCGTCTGTTACGTTGAATATGTATGGTACGTTTCTGAAGTAGTCTCCACAGTCAAATCCGTATCCAACAACGAATTTATCCTCTACTTCATATACGCAATAATCTGGCACTAAGTCAACTTTTCTTCTTGAAGGTTTGTCTAATAGCACGCAGCTTTTTATACTTGCAGGGTTTTTAGCTTTTAAATGTTTAAGCACGAAATCCATAGTCACTGCACTGTCAGTTATATCATCAACTACAAGTACATCGTATCCTTCTAAATCTACAGTTACATCTGAAGATACTTTAACTGTTCCACTAGTTTCTTCTGAATTTCCGTAGCTAGATGTTGTCATAAAGTTTACTCTAAGTGGTAAATCTATGCTTCTAACTAAGTCTGCGCAGAATATAAAGCTTCCTCTAAGTAGTGCAACTACCATTAATTTTTTATCTTTATAGTCTTCTGTTATCTGTGCTCCAAGTTCTTTTACTCTTTTTGCAATGTCTTCTTCTGTGTACATTGTTTCCCATTTCTTTTTAGTTATGTCCATTTTCTGGCCTCCGATTCTTTTGTTATACAGATTATTTTATACGAATTATTGAGTATTTTCAATACTTTAATAGAAATAATCATTAGATGATTATAATAAAAAAAATACCACATCTAATAAGACATAGTATTTCATAAAAATTTAAAAATATTCTTCTCTGATATATTTTACTAAGCTAATAAAATTGATATCCTTATTTTGTATATATATCTCTAAATCATCTTTATTAAGATAGCCCATAACCTCTATAATTCTTTTTCTTAATTCAACCAATTTTATATTATTTAGATTCAATAATTCTATAGTATACCTTGCTTTTTCATATTCTATCCCATCTAAATACTTTGGTATTATCTTTCCATTCATAATATCATAGTATATGTACTCCTCAGGATTTTCTTCAACTGGATTAATAAATAATCTATTGTCGTATTTATCTTTCTTAGCATTTCCACAAGTATATTTTTCATTGCAGCAAGTTATCATATTATCATATGTCTGAAATAGTTCTGGGTAACCACCATTTCTAGGCTTTATATGTTCAATATGACTTTCTTCTTTTGAAAAATCTATTTTCTGCTCACAATAAGGACAATATCCATCTTGCTCATTTTCTAACATAAATTTTTTTAAATCAGTTTTTATCTTAAATTTATTATAGTCATTCCAAGATGTAGGCTTTTCTATTTTCTTGAATTTCTTAAAAAAATCAGGTTCATCTTGTTTATTTACTTTTAACAACAACTTCCCCTTCTTTCAATTTTTTCTTTTTTATTTATTCTTCGCTTAACTTCCATGTCTATAAGGTTAAGGTCTATATCTAAATTACCCAGATATTTTCTTAAACTTTTATATAATTCTTCAAATTCCTTTGATCCATATTTATCTTCTCTAACTAAATCTCTCAACTTCTCTATTTTTTCGGCAGTTTCTTCATTTCTTGTATTAATAATTCCCATTACTTCCATAAGAATTGACTCAACCGTTTTTCCATAAGTTTCATCCAATTCATCAGAATTCATTACTTTTATTCCTTCCTTATCTTTTTTTAATACTCTAAGCTGCTCCTTTTTCACATTTCCAATTATATGAGGTGAATGTGTTGCTATTATTATCTGATTATTTTCCCCTATATTTTCATATACATTTACTATCTTTCTTTGCCACCGAGGATGTAGCGAAATTTCTGGTTCATCTATAAGTATTATAGAATTATTTACATTTAAGAATTTTAAACTTAATGCTCTTAAAAATAATTGTTTTTCTCCAGAAGACAATCCATTTATATCAAACTCTTTTCCTTCAATGTTTCTAAATATAGGCACTGTATTTTCATCTTTTGATAATCCAACAAACTCAATATCTAAATCCATACTTTCAAATACTGAATTTACTTCTTTACATACTTTTTCCTTACTTTCTCTAGCTGGAAGATCTTCATTCATTATCATTTCTACATATATCTTATTTGCAATAGCTGAAGGTAAGTCAGATATTAGATTTTCATTTATCTCATTTCTAAATTTATACTTATATCTAAATGTTCTATCCACACTTTTTAATGAATTAAAATTGACCTCTGTAGGTAAGTATATAACTTTGCTTTTATACTTGTCTTTTTCTATATCCTCAAAATCATATACCTCTTTCTTAATATCTATACAATCATATAAAATATCTTCTTCCATAATAATATTATTATTTTTTTCTAATGGATATTTTTTTAATATAGCTTTTTCATTTTCTTCTAGTTCTAAAAAAATCTTATTTCCTGAGTTTTGCATATTCTCCAAATCCATTAAATTGTATATTTCTCTTAATATAGTTGTCTTACCTGTTCCATTTTCACCAATAAATACAATAGTATCCAAAGTATTATTACTATCTATTTGAAAACTTATATCCAAATCTCCAAGTACTTTATGATTTTTAAACTTTAATCTCTTAACTTTCAATTACCTACACCTCCTCATTTTAATTATTTCTCATTAACCATTCATATTATTCAACTTATCCAAAATATCTTAAAAATTTTCTATTTATATATTTTCATTAATTAAAGCATCATTTTCTTTATTATATCATAGACATTTATACTAAAAAATAAACTTCAAATATTATAAATATTTTAAAGTTAAAAATCTTTCAAAAGGTATCTCAATTTTTTTAATATGGTATAATATAAAAAAGGTAAGAATAACTTTTAGAAGGTAGCTAGGTTATTTTTCTCTTTTAAAACTAAGTTTAAAAGTAATAGTAAAACCACCACTACGGTCCAATAGTCTGGTGGTTTTTTACTTTTTTATTAGATATTTTATTTATAGCATATCAAAATAAGCCTTTAAATAATTCTTACAAACATAATTCCAAAATATCCAGTATCGATTTTCGATTGCTATTTTTACCAAAAGTGTGCGATAGAAAACAACCGCACTCGACAATACGAAGGCAGCACTGCGGTATTTCATCTCTGATGATATACCATTGTAATGACTGAGTCTGGAGAGAAGGTTGTTTCTATCGCACACCTCACAAAATAAAAATACCGCATCGAAAATCGATACGGCATTTTTGAAAATTATATTTTAAGATTATTTAAAGGCTTATTTATTCATTTCATTCATAACATCAAGTATTACATTGTCAGTTACAGACATTCCTTCATCTCCAACGCATCCTAATGCTCTAACACTTTCATCAACAGATCTACCAACTATACCATTAAGTCCTGGAACTATACATCCTCTCTTAGCAAGTATAGCATTCTGAACTGCTGCAGAAGATGCTGTAGCTAATTTACAAGCACATCCTGGTTTTGCACCGTCACATATCATACCACTTAAGTTAGCTATCATATTTTCCATAGCTCCTTCTATCTGAGACTGTTCAGCATCCATTAACCAAGAAAGACCTGCTGTACATCCTATTGCTGCTGCAACACCACATCCACACATTGGAGATAATCTACCTGTGAAGTTTTTGATGTATGCAGTTATTAAGTGAGATATTGCTAAAGCTCTAGCAACTCTTTCATCACTCTGAGGATTTCTTTCGTTGTATGCAGCTATTGGAAGTATTGCTGTTAAACCATGGTTACCACTTCCGTTTGAACTCATAACTGGCATCTTAACACCTGACATTCTAGCATCTGAAGCTGCTGATGTAAGCATCATTGCGTAGTTTACAAGGTCATCACCTAATTCTCCAGCTTTTATAGCTTCTTTAATTCCAAAACCAGTACCAACACCAGTTTTTTCTCTTAAACCAACTTCTGCCATAGCTCTGTTCATTGTTATACCGTCAAGAAGGAATTTTATATCTTCAAAGTCCATTTTTTCTACATTATCAACTATTTCAGCAACTGTAGCATTGTCCATTAAAGTTTCTTTTCTTTCTTCTTTTGCACCATCAGCTACAACTTCTTCTTTTGGTTCATTATCTAAGATGACTTCTTCATCTTTTGCAAGATATGTAAAGTTATCGTGTCTTCCTCTTATCTTAACTAATACTTCATGATTAGCACCTTTTAACATAACTTCTAAGTATATCTTATCAGCTGAGTCAGTTGGCTCTACTGATATAGTATGTTCTTCTAAATATTTTTCTGATTCTCTAACTTCTTCTTCAGTTAAACCTTCAAGAACGCTTAATCCGTCCGCAGATTTTCCACCAACTATACCCATACAAGCTGCAACTTTTAATCCTAATATCTTACTTCCTGGTATACCAACACCCATTCCGTTTTTGAATATATTGTTACTTACTAACATCTTATTATCTATAACTTCTTCACCTAAAAGTTCTTTAGCTTTTGCACAAGCTAATGCTAATGCAACTGGTTCTGTACATCCAACTGCTGGCTTAACTTCATTTCTTAACATTTCAACTAATTCATTTCTTATATCTCTCATTTTACACCCTCCACATAATCTAATATCTCTCGTATTTTAATAACTTATCTCTATATTTATAAATAATTCTAAATAAATTTTACTTATCTTTTCAGATTATCTTATAATTCATTTACGTCATATATAATAAGCATACATCGTGCCAAAGTTTAAAAATATTTTTCTTAAAAATTATAAACGGCTAAATAACTAGCTTTGAGATAATTATTTTTAAAAATTATCAAATCAAAAGAAATTCTTATCAAAATCTCAAAACACAACATATTCTCATTTTAGGCATAAAAAAATCTCATTTTGAGAAATAATCTCAAAATGAGAATATAATCTATAACTATATACCAAACACCTTTAAAAACTCCTATTAACCTAAAATAACCTAAAAAACTCCTACTAACCTAAAAACAAACTTCTCCAACCTCAACTCATTCCAAAAAAGCAACTTCTTTATAACTAAAATTGAAAACTTATAGAATTGCTGTAGAAGAGGGTTCATTATGATTAGCTCTCTCAATAATTCAAAAACATCTTACTTTATCTACTTCCATATAAGCAACTTCTTTATAGAAAAAATTGAAAGCTTATAGAATTAGTATGCGTGAGAATGAAATATAATAATCTCACTCGACAATATGAAGGCAGCACTGTGGTATTTCATCTTTGATGAGATACCCTTGTGATGACTGAGTCTGGAGAGTGAATTATTATATTCATTCTTCGTTACTTAATTCCATACTTTTCAATTTTTCTATAAAGAGTTGCCCTCGATATTCCTAATGACTTTGCCGCCAATTCTTTGTCTTTTTTATACACACTATATCTCTTAAGTGCCTTTTGAATCTCTCTCTTTTCAAGCTCCTCAAGTGTCTCTATAGCAGAAGTCTCATCTTCCTCAAACTTCTCCTCATATTCCAAAATAGACTTTGGAAGAACATCGACCGTTATCTCACTTCCCTGAGCCATATTTACACTGTACTCAATACTATTTTGAAGCTCTCTAACATTTCCTGGCCAACCGTATTTAAGCATCCTATCAAGTGCAACCTCGTCAATTCCCTCTACATTTTTCTCAAGCTTCACAGAATAATCGTGAATCATATAATCTATCAAAAGAGGAATGTCTCCCTTCCTCTGAGAAAGACTAGGTAGCTTTATAGGGATAACATTTAGCCTATAGTATAAATCCTCCCTAAACGTACCCTCTTTAACCATACTCTCAAGGTCTTTATTTGTAGCTGCAATTATCCTAACATCTATCTCAATATTAGACTTCGCACCTATTTTATTCACTTCCTTTTCTTGAAGCACTCTAAGAAGCTTTGACTGAAGGTGCAAGCTCATATCTCCAATCTCATCTAAAAACAAACTTCCTTTGTGGGCAATTTCAAACATACCAAGTTTCCCACCTTTTCTCGCACCTGTAAATGCACCTTCCTCATATCCAAACAATTCACTTTCTAGCAAATTATCGGGAATAGCTGCACAGTTTACCGCAATAAATGGATACTCAGACCTCTTACTATGATTGTGTATCGCCCTTGCAAACAGCTCCTTACCTGTACCACTCTCCCCTGTTATAAGGACTGTAGACACAGACTGAGCCGCCATAATCGTCTCTTGCTTCACCTTTTTAATAGACTCACTTTCGCCGATTATATTATCAATCATTATGCTTCTATCTTTATTCATCTTATTGTAGTTTTTAATAGCTTCTTTTTTATCGGTAAAATCTATAACATATCCCTTAATCTCACCATTTAGCTCGATTCTACTCATGTTATAAATCCCTTTAATCGCCTTACTTCCACCTTTATAATTAAAACTCGAACTGAAAGAATGCCCTTTTCTATATTTATCTGGAATCTTGATGAATTTAAAAATATCAAAGATAATTTTCCCTGTAATATCGTCCTTTATATTGAACATCTTTTTAAACTTTAAATTATACTTATCTACCCTTCCGTCGACATCTATAGACACTACAGACTTATCCATACCATCTACAAGTGTTTCAAGCTTCTTCTTTTCAATATCAAGCTCATAAGATTTTATCGCTGCCTTTAATTTCCCAGACAATAAATCAGCCATTCTAGTTAGGAAATTTACCATACCCTCGCTATTTGCCTCAATTATCTTTCTCTGCTCCTCTGAGAAAGCTATAAGCCCTATCACACCATAAGATTTCCCATCACAGACTATAGGACAACATATTTCCCCGAATTCATTACAATTACCAGCTCTACAACATTCTTTACAAATTGGACTAACTTTTGGATTGTCTATAACTATTACCTCGCCGTCTTGTAAAGACTTCTTAAACGCATATCCATCTATCTGCTCACCAATCTTATTTATATACTTCCCAGTACCCGCAATTCTGATAAGATTTTCGTCTACTATTGTTACATCTATTTTCAATACAGTCTCTATTGCATCTGCTATATTTTGTATATCATTTTTTATATAACCTAGCTCGATTTTCATAACAAAATACCTATCCTTTCTAAATTGTGAGTGTATATTTAAAATCTAAATGAATCAAATTTATTTTCCTTTTCAGTTATTTCTTCTAATTCCTTGTTCTTCATCATTCTCTTAATATCCTTTAATTCCACGTAAATTTTATTAAGCGTAAACTGAATAGATACCAACACCATGAATAGAACGACAACAAACACTAATTCATAATTTATCAAAAAAATCATCTCCCTATTCTAAAAATAGGCCTGGCATAATCTGCCAGACCTATTAATTATATCATTCTATTTTATTTTTTTATATATTCAATGTTGCTTTATAAATTCTAAAGCTACGTGCTTTTATAACATTCTCTTTCTAGCTACATATACGTATTTTTTGCTTTCGAAATCTTCCATAACACCATCAAATCTTAAATTAGAGAATATTCTTTTTATCTCACTTGGATTGCAGTGATTTGCACAAAGACCGCATATTCTTCTTTTTAGATATTTCATCTTATTTTTAATATTATCCATATTAAGATCTTCAAGTATAAGATCTCCATTATTTTTTAGAACCCTACTTATTTCTGAAGATGCTTTTTCGTAATTGCTGGCATGATTAAACTGTTCTAAAACAATTACTTTATTAAAGTAGTTATCTTCAAATGGAAGGTATTCTAATTTTCCTTTTACAAAATTGCAATTTTCATTATGCACTAGAGAATAGCACATATCTTCATAATCTGAATCTTCAAGTATTGTTACGTTTAACCCGCTTAATCTTAGCTCTTTTCCCAATCGACCAATATCACCTACAAGTAGTACTTTTTCACCTATACTGTAGTCAAGATGGTTTAAAAGAAAATCGACTCCATTTCCATTAAGCTTTTCATCTTCATCAGCTAAATGAAATAATACTTTTTTCACAACATTCACCTCTTTAACCCTTTTAAAATAATGATAATAAATAGCCCTTATATAATAAGGACTCCCCAAAATAATTTGTCCCGTATAAATTAAGGACTTTATAAAATAATAACCTCTTTATTTTATTTCCATATGTTAGATTATAGTCCCAAATCATCAACTATTCAATAGTTTTTTCACTTTAAGAATAAAAAGATATTGCTTGATTTTTCAGTATTTTTTTAACTTTTTAAAAAACTTTTTCCTATTTTTCAGTAGTTTTTAAAAGAAAGCATTTGAAATTTAATTGCTTACTTTTTGTATAAATATATCTATAATGCCTATGTTTTTTAACTATGACTTTTTCTAATTTTAGATATATTCCATATCATTTACTAATAAATTAAAAAGGACTGTGTTTCCACAGTCCCTTAATAAAAATATATCTTATTCTACTTTTAATCCGTCTAAATATTTAAATCTAATTAGTCTATATTTAAATCTGTTAAATCTTTACTTTTTGCTTTGCATTCTGATTTGTTGCTTTTTAATTTTGTTACACCTGTCTTTAACATTGTTGTTGCTGTATAGAATATTACACATATTACTAAAACTTTTAGTAAATCCATAGATAGGCTGTTAACAAATAATACTGCTAAGAATACTCCGAATATACCACCTATAGTTATTCCTAGTGAAGATTTTCTTGGATACTGTCCTTCTCTTATGAATTCCATACCTGAGAATGGAAGAAGCATAGCACAAGAACCCATCATTATTGGATATGCTGCTTTTGCTGACATTCCTAAAAGGTAAAGCATTGCCATACATGGTGCGTATAGTCCGATTCCTGCTGTCATAAGTGCTCCAAGTATGAAGTTACCAACTATACCTATTACTAATTTTACTCCAGTTAATCCTAGTGCTGTTCCACCACCTGGCATTAAGTTTATCCAAGGTAATCCACAGAACATTACTATTCCTGTTACAAATAAAGCTATACCCATAACTACCTGAACTATTGCTTCATCAAGTTTTGATATTATTTTTGCTCCTATAACTGAACCAGCCGCAGCTGCTATTAATAATGATATTAAAGTTATTGGATCAACTTTTACTGATGTTATGAATATAAGCGCTTCTAAAACCGCTGGTATTGTACATGATACGTTAAGCATACCTGGTATGTGCTTATCTTTTATATTTAATTTTAAAGCTTTTGACATAGCTACAACTATTGCGAAAGACCCTATACCTAAAGTATCTGCAAAGTTTGCTACAAATCCTATGAACCCTGGTTTTTTCCAAGTTTCATCTTCTAACTGATTTACTTCCTTAGTTTTCTTGTAATCTTTTCCGAAAACTACTGCGAACATAGATGTAAAAACGATTAACATTACTCTTACTAAAGTTGCCATTTTTTTCTCTCCTTTTTTTAATTTTTAATTTTTATTTCTCGCTCTTCACTTAATATTTACTAACATAAATTTAATTTACTCAAGTAAATTTCAAATCCCTACAGGTTTTATACTATTTTTTTATTAATCCCTGCATTTAATAGATATTGTTTTCCCTTTTCAAGTTATTATTATAACAAGGCTTCAGGTCTTTTGCAATATTTTATTTGTTTTTCAGATAATTTTTATTTATTATTTTAACATAATCTGTATTTATATGTAATTTTTTTAAATATTTTTTATACTATTTTAATTTTTCTGAAAAATCACCTTTTATTCTTCTTTTTTTAATATAATTATGATATATAACATTCTATTCTTTTGTTATTTTTTATACATTCTTAATATTGTTTATTTTATTTAATTTATAATTTTATTTTATTCTTGATATTTCAAAAAACGTTTATTTTAATTATTACGAGATTTTTATAGAATTTACCATCTGATTTTGAGATTTGCACTAAGCTCACTGCTATATTTTTTTTGACACAAAAAATAAAAATGTGCCGCATACTGTCTTATTTTTGGGAAAGTACGCGACACATCTTTATCTTGATTTTATTGAGTTATTATTTGGGTTGTCTATATGTTTATTGGTTTAAAAATATATTATAAATGTTTAAAAATATATTATAAATTTATTACCTATTCATTTGCAAGTCTTTTAGACTTTGCGCCCACTGCATTTTCTTTTCTAGCTTTGAAAAGTGGAGCTAGCATGCTATAAGAAGTGTAGATTATAACTATAACAACTAGTACCTTCATTATATCCATAGGAAGGTTCTTAACTAGTATTGTCGCTATAAGCACCCCTATAACACCAAATATTGTTATTCCTAAAGTTGCTTTTCTTGGATAATTTCCTTCTTTTATAAATCTTATACTAGCTACCGGCATAAGTACTGCACAAGATCCCATCATTATAGGGAATGAAACTTTTGCAGACATTCCAAGGAAGTATACAAGCGCCATACATGGTGCATATAATCCTATTCCAGCAGTCATAAGAGAACCTAGTATAAAGTTTCCAACTGCACCTATTACTAATTTTACTCCGCTTAGTCCTATTTCATTTCCTCCACCTGGAAGTAGGTCTATCCATGGAAGTCCTAAGAACATTAATATAGCAGTTATAAATAATGCTATACCCATTACTAACTGAACTTTTTTCTCGTCCATTTTTGATATTATACCTGCTCCAACATATGAACCAAGTCCAGCAGCTGCAAGCATAACAACAAGAGTAGTTGGGTCCACTTTTATTGTAGTTGTAAATATAAACGCCTCTGTCATTACTGGAATACAGCAACCTATATTTAACAACGCAGGTATTTCTTTATTCTTTAACTTCATCTTTGCAAACTTTGACATAGCTACTATAGGTGCAAATGCTCCTATTCCTAATGCATCTATAAAGTTTGCTACAAATCCTATAACTCCAGCCTTTTTAAATCCTTCTTCCTCTTTTTCTAAAATCCCAGTCTCTTTTGCATGTTTTAAATCTTTTAACAATACCACTAAAAATGCTATTGTAAGAACCGCAAATATTAATCTTACTAAATTTACCATTTTGCCCCCTGTTATATATTATATTTTGTTTATTGCTAATTTTAGTTTATAACTAATTTTAATTTAGTTTATTACTAAAACTATTTTTAGAAATATAAAAATAAAATATTTTTTTATCTCCACAACATACTATTTTAACTATATTTTTTTAAGTGTCAACAGCTTTTTATTCCTACTAAATCACTTTTAAATCCAAACAATTATATTTTTTTATTAATCATTATTCATTTCCTATTTTTAAGTTTATCTTGAAATATTTTTTTCTATTTTAAGGCCTAAAAAAGCGTTTTTTTAGCAGAATAGACAAGTTTTAATTTATTTTTTATATAGAATTTTTTTTAAATTTTTACTGTTTTATTTTACTATTTTTACCTTTATTTTTATAATTTCCCACCGTCAGAAACATTTTTATATATATTTTTGTTATTCAATAACTTTTTTTTATCTTTTATTTTTTTAACTCATACCTATTTTTTCATTTATTTTTCCTATATCTTTATAAATTTAATAAATCTCTGTCTATTTTTATAATTATATAATTA
>SAMEA3387476__coassemble_1354_pt1 | contig 24656 bp, 27 predicted proteins | sample SAMEA3387476__metabat2_low_PE_029 | metagenome-assembled genome bin SAMEA3387476 (sample SAMEA3387476) | Felis catus | biome: Faeces | place: United Kingdom | collected 2012
TATTTTTATAATTTATTTTATAAGTTTTTATTAAGTATATAATTTTCCCAATTATAATTTACATTTTTATAAAAAAATACTGCTGAAATATATTCAACAGTATTTTATATATATTTATTTATGTGCAAAGTCTAAGCTTTTATTATGCATTTAAAAGGAAAGCTTTGTAAGCTCTAACAGCTTCGTATATATCAGCTTTGCTTCCTACTTCATATGGAGCATGCATATTAAGTACAGCAACACCACAGTCTATTACCTGCATTCCGTAGTTAGCCATTATGTAAGCGATTGTTCCACCGCCACCAGCGTCTACTTTACCCATTTCAACCATCTGGTATTCTACGTCAGCTTCGTCCATTATTCTTCTTAATTCTGCTACATATTCAGCATTTGCATCATTTGATCCATTTTTACCTCTTGAACCAGTGTGTTTGTTGAATGTTATACCATGTCCGAAGAATGCTGAACTTCTTTTTTCGAATACTTCTGCGAACATTGGATCGTAGCAAGCACTTACGTCAGATGATAACATTTTAGAGTTCTGAAGAGCTCTTCTTACTTTAACATTAGAATCTCCTTCAGTTAATAATACTAATTCAGCTACCATATTTTCGAAGTATCTTGACTGCATTCCTGTAGCACCCATGCTTCCTATTTCTTCTTTGTCTACTAATAAGCAGCAAGTAGTTCTTTCTGGATTTTCAACTTCTAACATAGCGAATAATGATGGGAATGAGCATATTCTGTCGTCATGTCCGTATGCCATTATCATACTTCTATCTATACCACAGTCTCTAGCTTTTCCTGCTGGTACTATTTCTAATTCTGCTGATTTGAAGTCATCTTCTTCCATTCCGTATTTTTCAGCTAATATTTTTAATACATTTGCTTTTACAGCATCTTTCTGATCTTCTTTTAATTCAGTTTCAGCTAATGGTTTACTAGCTATTAGAAGGTCTAAGTTTTCTCCTTCTATAACTACAGATGCTTTCTTTTCTAACTGAGCTGCACCTAAGTGAACTAATAAATCAGTTACTAAGAATATAGGATCTGTTGGGTCTTCACCTATGTTTACATTAACTACTGAACCGTCTTTTTTAGCTACTACACCGTGAAGTGATAGTGGAGTTGTTACCCACTGATATTTTTTTATACCACCGTAGTAGTGAGTATCTAAGTATCCTAATCCATCTGTTTCATATAAAGGATTCCGTTTTACATCTATACGTGGAGAATCTATATGTGCTCCTAGTATATTCATACCATGAGATATAGGTTCTTTACCTATCTGGAATAAAGCTAATGATTTGTTCATACAAACTGCATAAACTTTATCTCCTGCTTTTAATTCTTTTCCTTCAGCTATTACATCTTTGATGTTTCTGTACCCTGCTTCTTCAGCCATTCTAACTGATAAAGTAACACATTCTCTTTCTGTTTTACCTTCATCTAAGCATTTTTTGTATTTTTCGTTTACTGCTTCTAATTCTTCAAGCTGGCAAGCAGTATATTTTGTCCAAAGATTTTTTGCCATTTTAAATCTCCCTCTTTCCTCTATATTATTTATTTCAAGATATATATAAATAAAGGTGTAACACTAATGCTACACCTTTTATCTTGCTTAAATTAATATATACTCGCTAAGTGTAGTATATTTTATTATATATGTTTTCTTTTCAGTTTGTTTATATTAAAAATATTTAAATCTTAAGCCTCTTCAAATTCATCAAGAGCCATTAATTTAACTATACCTTTTCTAAGTACTAATAACATTAATGCGAATACTATAAGAACTGCTGATATAGAACCGAATATCTGAACGTATCCCATAGTTGAAGTAAGTCCACCTAGTTTACCAGATATTAAGTTTGCGAAACAGTTACTTAAGTACCAAGCACCCATCGCTAATGATCCATATCTTACTGGAGCTAGTTTGTTGAACATTGCTAGTCCTATTGGAGATATACAAAGTTCACCTATTGTTAATGCTAAGTAAGCTATTAATACGAATATTAAGCTCATTTTTTTAGAACCATCAACTACTCCACCAAGAGTATTTATACCTATTATAAGTACTACGAATGCTCCTGCTGTGAATAACATACCTAAAGCCATTTTAGTTGGTATAGATAAATCTCCTCTTTTACTCTGTCCTAATTTTAACCATAATTTAGCCATTAAAGGAGCAAATATAACACAAAGTATAGAGTTGTAAGCAACTAACCATGGAACAGGTATAGTAAAGCTTCCGTACTGTCTCTGAACTAAGTCATTCATTAATATTGAGAATGAAGACTGAGTCTGGAACCATGCTGACCAGAATAATACAACGAATACGAATAATATAACCATTGATAATATTCTTTTCTTTTCAGTCTGAGTTAAAGGCTGATGTTCAACAACTTCTTTTTTACCAGCTTCTTTAGCTGCTTTAGCTGCACCTTTACCATTAACTGGGTATTTAGCTACATCTCCTAATAGTTTTGGAGCTGTTAAGTATATAAATATAGATACACCTATCATTAATATACCGTTCATTAAGAATACATATTTATATCCAAATGAAACTATTTCACCTGTAGCTGCTATTTCAGCGAACCACTGATCTGCTATAAGACCAGATATTATTGGACCAAAGAATGCACCTATATTTATAGCCATGTAGTATAATGCGAAAGCCGCATCTTTTCTAGTAAACTCTGTAGGACCGTAAAGAGAACCTATAAGAGCACCTATCTGACCTTTAAAGAACATACCGGCCACTATAAGAATTATAAGACCTGACCATATACCAGCTACTGTTGCTGGAGCGAAGAACATAACGATAAATGCTAAACCATTTAAGAATGAACCTAAAATTAATGATTTCTGAATTCCTAGATAGTTATCTGTTATCCATCCTCCAAATATTGATCCCATATAGTTTATTGCTGTATAAAGACCTATTATTGATGATGCCTTAGCTACACTAAGACCTAAACCGTTCTGCGCAACATCTGCAGTCATGAAAAGTATGAATATAGATGAGAACGCATATCCACAGTGGCACTGTACACCTGTTGCTATATTAGCAAGCCACAGTCCCTTTGGATGTTTCTGTTTTTCTGTTGACATAAAAATCCTCCATTAGTGTATTATATATTTCCAATCACATAAGTGATTATCGACAAATTTAATTACTTATTCCAATGTGATTTTATGCCATCCGTTTAATTGGGACTCAAATCTCCCTTATTTAAGTCCCAACCATCCAATATAATATTATAAAATCACCCTACTTTTCTATCCACAAATCCCTCAATTTATGGTGTCAAGAAGTTAACACAAAATATCGTTTTCACAAAACTTATAAATTCCGTATCAATAATCTTAATTTAAAGTAAAATTCCTTTTATGAAACTTTTTGCAATATTATGTTTTCTCCCTGATAGTTTAAATGCTACCACTTATCCAATATACTTGTCTATATTATTTAACATTTCTAGAATATAAGTTTATTATTGTTTATCTATTATCAATATAAAAAATATATTAATCTTGTTAAACAAATTTATTTTTCATAATTTTCCCATATATTTATAATTTTTTATACATTTTTATTTGTATACTAATTATTTTCTAGCAACCTACAACTTCATATCAGTGTTTTCAGTTGTTTCATTAATTTTATTCTATGCTTCACTTTTTTCTCAAAAAAAATATTTTTTAGCACAATCAAAAAAATAAATCGATGATAGATTAGCTTATAATGTATCATCGATTTATTATTCCTATTCAGCTATATAATTTTTTGATTAATAATTTAAACTATCTTCTACTCAACACAAGCTTCTTTTGGTAATTCATGAACTAACATTTCTTTTTCAGCTATAATATCTTCTATTGTTTCTTTTGTTTCCATAAGCTCTTCAAGACTCATAGCTTCAAATTCCTTGTGATTATCACTCGCTACATTTATTCCCTGATTTCTTAAAAAATTATCTACTTTCTCCTGATTTTTTTTGTATGCATAATACCCAACAGCACATACACCTACACCTACTAATGCACCAGTTAAATGGTCTTTATTTATTCCATTTAGCATATTTACCACTCCTTCTATTATTTAATTTATCAATAAATTTTAATTTATTGCCATATTTTTCACTATTTTATAGCATCTTTGTATAATTTTAAGCTTCTAGTATCCATTCCAATATAAGAATTATCTTCTATTCCATCAGAATATAATCTTCCACTATAGCCAGTCATCCCTCTATCAGAAACCATAAATGATTTTCCCATAGAATTTCTTTCCAATTCTATAAATCTTTCTAAAAATACCCTAATCATACCTGCACCTTTTGACAACTCATTATCTGTCTTTACTGATACATCAAAGTATTTATTTCCATCTCTATTTTTAAACTCTCTTACAGATATCATAAGTCCACCATAAGATAGTTCAATCAAATGCCTTCCAAATGTAGTCAGCCATGTAACAGCCGACGGAAGTAAAAATTCACCCTTTGTAACAGAATTTATTAAATACATAACAGAAACGACTTCTGGATCAAAATAACCTCTTTCATTTACTTCATTGTATGCATGCTCACCAATAGCTCCAATAGTTGTACCTACAACTGCCCAATTAATAAAATCTGATATTTGTTGGTTCATTGTTATGTACTTAGATATTCCCCCTATTCCGAGCATTACAAGTGAATAACACGCCATTGGAGGTAAATTTTTCTTTTTTGATTCATATATCAATCTTATCGGAATCATATCATAACTCTTTGAATAAAGTGCTATCACTCTGATTATCACTTCATCTTCAGATATACGATATGGATTATATTCTATAAGAATTGATTTTGTTATATCTGTATAATTTGCTTTATATATTTCATCCTTTTTTACAAGATTTTTCATCAATTCCTTTCCATTTCTAAGAGGATGAGAAAGTTTTATTCTTATTCTTCCTTTTATCTTATGTGCGATAACTATAGTGGGATTGTTCATATTTTACACCCCTCTCTCCATATTGAAAAATAACAATCTAAGAGAATTGGCAACTACTAGTATTGTACTTGAGTTGTGAAGTACAGCTCCGAAAAATACAGGAAGTACTCCAGCTGCACTAAGTATAAGTCCTACACTATTTATTCCTATTACCATTCCAAAGTTTTCTTTTACCACTTTCATAGTCTTTTTAGATAAATCTATTATTGTTGGTAGCATCATAGGGTTATCTCCCTGTATTGTAATATCTGCTGCTTCCATTGCAACGTCTGTACTTCCACCACCAAGTGCTATACCAACATCTGAGTATGCAAGCGCTGGAGCATCATTTATTCCATCTCCAACCATCATAACTCTAGAGCCATTAGCCTGATATTTTAGGACCTCGTCTGCCTTATCTTTTGGTAGTAGCTCAGCCTTGTACCTATCTACTCCCATAAGTGTCGCAACTTCTTTTGCCTGATTTTCTAAATCTCCTGTTAATAAAAGAATATCGTCTACACCTTGATATCTAATATTATTTATAGCTTTTCTCATATTATCTCTCATCTTGTCTTTTATTGCGATTATTGCAGAAACCTTTCCACTATAAGCAACATAAATCAAATTTGATCCTGCTGTAGATAATTTCTTTTCAGCTTCTTTTACATTTTTAATATCTATTCCTTTTTCTTTTAGGAATATTTTGCTTCCTACATATACTTTTTCACCATCTATATCAGTTTCCATACCTCTAGCTATATGCGTTATAACTGGCCCATGTACTGGTATTTCAATTCCTCTTTTTTCTACCTCTGTTATTATGGCTGTAGACATAGGATGAGAAGATGTTTCTTCAGCAGCACCTGCTATTTTTAAAACATCATTTTCGCTTAACTCAGAATCTAATACCTCTATATCTGTAACAGCTGGTTTTCCTTCTGTTAATGTTCCTGTTTTATCAAGTATTAAAGTATCTGAATTTGACATAGCTTCTAAATAGTTACCACCTTTTATAAGGACACCATTCTTAACCGCATTGTTTATCGCAGCAGAAAATGCTGTTGCTGTAGAAAGCTTTATACCACAAGAATAATCTATTATCATCATATTTAAAGCTCTGGCTGGACTCTTTGTAACCATGTAAATTATTCCAGCAAATAAAAAGTTAAACGGTACTAGATAGTTTGAAAACTTATCTGCGTAATCTTGTATTGGCGCTTTTTTAGATGCTGCATCCTCTACTAAATGTATTATTCTAGAAACTACTGTATCATCTCCAGCTTTTTCTGTTTTAACAGTTATATTTCCAGTCTTAACAACTGTTCCTGCAAACACCTTTTCTCCAGACTTTTTAACAGCTGGAACAAACTCCCCTGTAACAGATGCCTGATCTACTACTGCTTCTCCTTCTAGCACTTCACCATCTACACATATTTTTTCACCCGTATGTATAACTACCTTGTCATCTTTTTCAATATCATCTATAGATACTTTTTTAAGAATTCCATTTTCATCTATTGTCCATACTTCTTCCTCATTTACTGAGAACATTTCTTTTATAGAATTTCTTGTTTTTTCCATTGTGTATATTGTCATAAGTTCTGCAATATCTGATAAAAGAGTTATCATAAGTGCAGACTTATCATTTCCAAGCATTAAACTGGCTGCTATAGATGTAAGTGTAAGAGTATCCGCATTTAATCTTTTATTTTTTATAGCTCCAAATACACCATTTTCAATTAGCCCCTTGTTTAGGTATATAGATGCAAGTGCAGGTAAAGTTAAAAATCTACCATATCTTCCGTATCTATCAACATTATAAATATCTCCCCATCCAAATCTACCTTTTGCCATTGAATATCCAAGTACAGCCGCATTTAATCCTAATCTTTTTAATATATCTGCAGATGTTTCATCATTCTTTTCTGAAATCTCCATATTTGTATTTTGCTGTTCTCTCATAGCTGCAAATACCTTTATATCGTATTCTGCTATTATTCCATCTATAAAGTTTATTACTCTATTTTCATCTACATCTTCTTTATAATTTATAAGGACAGAACCAATAATCGTATTAACAGCTACTGTATCCACAAATGATGATGATTTCATCTTTTCTTCTATCTCATCTTTATAATTTGAAAGGTACTTTAAAGCTTCACATCTAAGTCTAATTCTTCCATTTATTCTATGCTTTATAGTACTTTTTAGTAATAGGTTGTTTCTACCCATTTTCAGTCCTCCCTTCATGAGATTTAAGCTAATTTTTTTATTGCTTCATCAAGTTGTTGCTCAATAGTATCTACTACATATTCTGTATTACTTTCTCCATATTTCTCTATTAAATCTAAATTTCTTAATCCTATTTCTTTTATTACTTCAATCCAATTTAATATTTTTTCTTCGTATACTTTTTTCATATCATAGGTAATTAATATGCTTCCAGTTACTCTATTTACATCTATACTTTCTATTCCGTTCAATTTTTTCAATGCCTGATGTAAATATTTTTCGTAAATCATATACTCTTCTGGAATATCCTTTAAAGAAGATACTTTAAATCTAATTCTTCCAGGAATACTGTGAGCTACCTTTATTTTCATTAATTTTGATATAACAATTTTCTTTAACATTCTACACCTCAACAAACTATATTTCTTTATATGCCCATCTAGCCATTGTGTATCCATTTGGAAGCATTCTAGGAGCAGTTCTTATTCCTCTAATTGCAAATATCATAACTGCTATCAAATAGATTGATTTTATATCCAATATTCCTTTAGTCTTGTTGTAAACAGCTAGATTTAACACTTCTTTCATATTTGATAGCTCTCTAGTAACTAAAGCATCTTTTTTCTTATTAATTTCCTCTTCTAAGCTCAAAAGCTTTACAATAGCTGCAGTAAGCATATTCGGATCTATCTGATTATAGTCGTAGTTTATTAAAAGACTTCCTGTTACAGCACTTGCCTCTACATGGCTAATAAATTTCACTTTTGACAACTGACTTGTTATATAATCAGCTAATGTATTATCTCCCTTTAATCTAGGTACTCTATATCTTATTCTACCTTTTATACTATGCTTAACCTCTACCACCCCAATAAAATCAGGAACATTTACATTATTTTTTTTCTTTCCACTAGCATCACTTATGACCTTCCCTGCTAATGTAAGCAATGCCAACCTCATTATTCTCTTCCGATACATTTTCATCCCTCCTCTTACATATGTATTTATAAATAGATTAAATTTGCAAATACAATGTTTTTTATAACATAACATTATACTCTCATTTTTATTGAAATTTCAATACTTTGAGCCTAATCGATATTTTTTATCAACTTCTCTATAACAATCTCTTATTTTTTTAATTTTTTCATTTTCTCCTATCACCTTGACAAAAAAAGTCAAGCATATTATTTTATAATTAATATTCACTTTCATTTATTAAACACTATTTATATTTTAGGAGGTTGATTATGAATAATGTATTGATAGCATTTTGTTTTACACTTGTAGCTGGACTCAGCACTTCTATAGGGAGTCTGATAGCCTTTCTTACAAAGAGTACAAATAAAAAATTCCTTTCTGTAAGCTTAGGTTTTTCAGCAGGTGTAATGGTTTATGTATCTATGATAGAAATTTTTCCAGAAGCTCAAAACTCAATTGCATCTGCTTTAGGAGAACGAATGGGCTCAATTCTTACCGTTGTAGCTTTCTTTGCAGGAATGTTTGTAATAGCTATTATAGATAAATTAATTCCTTCAGAAGAAAATCCACACGAATTAAAGTTGGTTGAAGACCTAGAAAATAAATCAGATAATAATGCAAAACTTTTAAGAACAGGTATGTTTACAGCTCTAGCTATTGCTCTACATAACTTTCCTGAAGGGCTAGCTACATTTGTATCAGCATTAGATGATCCTGCACTTGCACTTCCAATAGTTTTTGCAATAGCAATACACAATATTCCAGAAGGAATTTCTGTTTCAATACCAATCTATCACGCAACAGGTTCAAAGAAAAAAGCATTCCTATATTCTTTTATTTCAGGACTTGCTGAACCAATAGGCGCATTAGTTGGTTGGCTAATACTTATGCCTTTTATGAACGATACAGTATTTGGAATTATATTTGCATCTGTAGCTGGAATAATGGTATTTATATCATTTGATGAATTACTTCCAGCTGCTAGAGAATATGGAGAGCACCATCTTTCAATATATGGCTTGATTTCTGGTATGATGCTTATGGCTGTAAGTTTATTACTTTTTATATAATATAGATATAAAAAACGGGATACTGCAATAATCTGCAATATCCCGTTTTATTATTCTATTAAATTTTTAAATTTTATTCTCTCACAATAAATTGAATTTTATCAAATTTTGTTTCTACATCTATAAATTCTTTTATTTTGTTCTTTTTATCTGCTGAAATATCCTTGCTTAAATATACAATTACATTCAGATTTTCATGCTGCTTTTCTTCACTAGAATCCCATTCCTTCAAATATCCAGCACTAACTTCTGAAACTTCAGGATATATAACGCCCAACTGTTCACTAAGCTTTCCTACATCTAATGAAATTCCACTTATTCCTATTAGCTCTGTTGTATCTTCTTTTTCCTTTTCAACCATCTTCATGGCAAAAATCAAACTAGGAATTATTATTATAGCAGTATTTCTGATAAGTACTGCTCTAAATTTCTTTTTCCGCTCATCATCTCTTTCAGTCTTTTGAGGTACCTTCATAATTAAAAGACCTATTATTGTCGCTAAACAAATAAAATATGTATTTATTATAAATAGATAAAGCGCACCTGCAAAATACTTAAACGACTTTATAGCTATACCGTATCCCGCTGTACAAAGAGGCGGCATAAGTGCTGTAGCTATTGCAACACCTGGTATTACATTTGATTTTTCTTTTCTAGTAAATCCTATTATTCCTGCAAATCCACCAAAAACAGCTATTAAAACATCCCATATTGTAGGTGTAGTTCTAGCTAAAAGTTCTGGTGAAGCTGTTGTTATTGGAGTTATTGTAAAATATATTGCAGAAGTTATAAGGCACGTAATTACCTGGAATAAAAGTCCTAAAATAGAGTCCTCTGTTTCATCTATATCACCAGTTGCTATTCCATATCCTATAGCCATTATAGTACCCATAAGTGGCGATATAAGCATCGCACCAATTATAACTGCAGTTGAGTTCATATTAAGCCCGATTGATGCTATAAATATTGCAAATATCATTATACAAAGATTTGTTCCTCTGACTTCTCCACCGCTTACTATTCTTTCATGTATTTCATCATAAGAAGCTGTATCACCATGTATACTAAAGGCTAACTTTAAAACATGTTTTATATGTTCTTTCATTATCTCTCACTCCGTCCTTATTGAAAATTCATCCTTTTATTATATTATTTTTTACAAAAAATAGTCAAGTTGCTTCTTATTTATATATTAAGCTATCTTGATTATCATACTTTCTCATTTACTGCCATTATTTTCTTATTTGATAAAAATTGTCATTTTTATCACTATTTGATTTTTCTTTTCTATTGACAATGATTATTACTTTTTGTTATTTTGTTATTGTAGAATTGATTTTGAGGAGGAAACGATTATGGATTTAACAAAAGCTCAGTTAGAGCAAGAATATACAATAAAAGATATACAGACAGATGATGATGAACTTAATGCATTTTTATTCTCACTTGGATGCTACAGTGGAGAAAAAATAACTGTAGTTTCTAAATTCGGAAAAAGCTATGTAGTATCTGTAAAGGACGGCCGTTATAACATAGATACAAATCTAGCAAAAGCAATTTTAATATAATAAATTTGCTTTTAATAATTATTTAGGCAGTAATGTAATCATAAAATATATTTTTAATGGGATTGGTTTTGATCGCAGTAAAAAGGAGGAGGATTTAAAACATGAGGATAGCTTTAGCAGGAAATCCAAATAGTGGGAAAACCACTATGTACAATTTATTAACAGGTAGTAACGAGCACGTTGGAAACTGGGCAGGGGTTACGGTAGATAAAAGAGAAAGCTCTCTTAAAAAGAACTACTGTGCTACGGCAATTGAGGAGGTTGTCGCAGTTGACTTACCAGGAGCATATTCAATGTCTCCATTCACATCAGAAGAAAGTATAACAAGTGGTTATGTAAAACATGAAAATCCAGACGCAATCATAAATATAGTTGATGCAACTAATCTTAGCCGTAGTTTATTCTTTACTACTCAGCTTCTTGAACTTGGAATACCAGTTGTAGTTGCACTAAACAAAAGTGATATAACAGATAAAAAAGAAACTAAAATAGATGTAGCAAAATTATCTGAAGCTCTTGGTTGCCCAGTAGTAGCTACTGTTTCAACTAATGAAAGAGGAATAGCAGAAGTAGCTGCAAAAGCTATCGAAGCAAAAGGAAAAAAACAGGTTGCTCCTTATCATCAGGGAGAAATAAACCTTCATGATAAAAATGAAGTTGAAAAAGCCGATAGAAAAAGATTTGAATTTGTAAATAAAATAGTTAGTCAGGTTGAAACTCGTAAAGTATTAACAAAAACTAGAAATACTCAGGATAAAATAGATGCAGTTTTAGCTAACAAATGGCTTGGTATACCAATATTTGCCGTTGTTATGTGGCTAGTATTTGATATATCTCAGTCAAAACTTGGACCTTTCCTAGCAGATATACTTGTTGGTTGGATAGAAACATTCCAGGGATATGTAGCTGAAATGGTATCTGGAGCATCTCCGTTCCTACAGGCTCTTCTTGTAGATGGTATCATAGGTGGTGTTGGAGCTGTTGTTGGATTCCTTCCACTAGTAATGGTTATGTATTTCTTAATAGCACTTCTTGAAGATTGTGGATATATGGCTCGTGTCAGCGTTGTTATGGATCCAATATTTAAAAGAGTTGGTCTTTCAGGAAAATCTATAATACCAATGGTTATAGGTACTGGTTGTGCTATACCTGGCGTTATGGCTTGTCGTACAATAAGAAATGAAAGAGAAAGAAGAACTACTGCGATGCTTACACCATTTATGCCATGTGGTGCTAAACTTCCAGTAATAGCTTTATTTGCAGGTGCATTCTTCAGTGATGCTTCTTGGGTTGGTACATTAATGTACTTTGTAGGAATACTTTTAATAGTACTTAGTTCTCTACTTATATTAAAAATAACTGGTCATAAATATAGAAAATCATTCTTTATAATGGAATTACCAGAATATAAAATACCTAGCTTAAAAAGAGCTGTAATATCTATGTTCTCAAGAGCAAAAGCTTACATAATAAAAGCTGGTACAATAATACTTGTTTGTAATGCTGCAGTTCAGATAATGCAGTCATTCAACTGGCAGTTACAGTTAGTTCCAGAAGGTATGGAACATACTTCAATACTAGCTTCAATAGCTTCTCCATTTGCAGTATTATTAATACCTTTAGGATTTGGAGCTTGGCAGTTAGCAGCTGCAGCTATAACAGGATTTATAGCTAAAGAAAATGTCGTAGGTACAATAGCTGTAGTTTACGGATTAACTAACTTCATAAACGTAGATGATCTTGTTTTAACAGGTGGAGCTAATACAGTTGCAACAACTATGGGACTTACTTCAGTTGCAGCTCTAGCATATCTAATGTTCAACCTTTATACACCACCTTGCTTTGCTGCAATAGGTGCAATGAACTCAGAAATAAAAGATAAAAAATGGCTACTTGGTGGAGTTGGACTTCAGTTCGCTGCAGGTTATACAGTTGCATTCCTTGTTTATCAGATAGGAACACTTATAACTACTGGTTCAGTTGGACAGGGATTCTTACCAGGGCTTGTTGTAGTACTTGCAATAGCAGCATTTATAATAAGACTTATAATGAAAGAAAATAAGAGATTCGATGAAGAATACTCTTTAGGAAATAAATCAATAGCTTAATTTATAAGCATATAGAATTTAAATTTTGAAAGGAGGAGATATTTATGGCTAATATTATAGTAATCTTAATACTTCTAGCTATTATAGGAGGCGCAACATTTTATATAAGAAAAGCTAAAAAAAGCGGTGTAAAATGTATAGGTTGTCCATCTGCAAAAACTTGCTCCTCTTGCAAAGGTGCAGCAGATTCAGACTCTAATGGCTCTTGCTGTAGTTGTGGTTGCCACAAATAACTTAAAATATACAAAATAATATATATCATATATCCCCCAAAATATGCTATATATAGCCTATTCGCACTAACTGGGCAAAATAATAAACCCCTTAGGATAAAATTCTTAAGGGGTTTACTTTATTTTAACTTTATTCTACTACTTTATTATTCTCTGTAGTTTTTTCAGTTTGTTGATTTTCTGAGCTTTTTATTAAATTTCCTAAGAAAACATTAGCTGAATCTGATTTTGTTTCAAGCATTTTTTCTACTGTAGGTTTTGAATTATTTGTATAATTTAAAACTAGCTTAGATCCATCCTCTATCGCACAGTGGTCGAGCATACTAGTATAACTAGATACCTCTCCATCTATGTTTAAAGTAGCATTTAAATTTCTACATACATAGAACATTCCACTCATATCATTTACATTTTTTGTTTCTAAATTTTCTAGATTTATATCTCTTAAACTTTCACATGATGCAAACATATAAGACATATTAGTTACATTGGATGTATTGAAATTACTTAAATCTAATTTAGTTAGATTTAAACACCCTGAGAACATATAACTTGTATTTGTTACACTGTCTGTATCCAAATCAATTAAATCTATCTCATTTAAATTTTTACAGTTTGTAAACATAGACATCATATTTGTTACTTTTTTAGTGTTTAAATCATTTAAATTTATTTCAGTCAATCCATTACAATCTCCAAACATATAACTCATATTTTCTACATTTGATGTATCAAAATTACTTAAGTCTATACTTTTTAAATTTGAGCATTTAAAGAACATATCGCTCATGTCAGTTACATTTTTAGTATTAAGCTTACTCAAATCAACACTTTCTAAACTAGTACAGTTTGCAAATATACTGCTCATATTTTCTACATTTGATGTATCTAATTTATCTGTATTTATCTTTTTTAAACTACTACATCCATTAAAAGCATATTTCATATTCACAATTTTTGAAGTATCCAGATTACTTATGTCTACTTCTTTTATATTTTCAAAATTATTCATAAAGTAATCACTTTCTGGATTTGCGTATATTGTTTTATTTGATGATATATATACTGTGTTGTCTTTTATATATGCAACAACTTCACCACTTTTATTTTCGTCTAATTTAACGTGGTCTATTTTATCTATATCTTTTGGTATTCCTTTATTAAATACAACTTTATTAGCTTTTGGGAATCCCTTTAACATTCTTAATTCAGAGTTGAAGTCTTCACCAATCATTAAAGTATTACTTATATTTTGACCTTTATTTTTGTCAGGATTTTCTTTTTTCTCTTCTTCCCTCTGTTCATTTTTTTCTATATTCTTGTCTTTATCGTCTTTTTTATTCGGTTTAGTGTCTTCTTTATTTGTAGGTGTTTTATTATCTTTAGATGTATTAACTTCACTTATTGTTACCCCAGAAGAACTTGCTACAACAAATCTTATATCCATAGGAAGTCCACCTAGCTGAGTTGTATTTATATTCTCTAAAAGATTCAAATTTTCTGTTCTGTTGACAAGAACAATTCCTTCATCTTTTGCAAAATATGATCCTGAAAGTGCATCTACAAGTGTTTCACCATTACAGAATGATATAGACTTTCTGTCTTTGTAAAACTTATCTAAAACCATTCTATTGGTTTCGTATCTGTTTTTACCACCTATACTATTTGAATTTGTGCTCTGTTGGATACTATTTGAAACAGCATCTTTGCCACCTATTATACTGTAATCTACATTTTTTACACTATCAATATTTTCACTGTTGGGTTTAGTTAAAATTATAGGACTTACATCTCTAGCTGAAACAGGAGCAATACTCATTGCATCAGCTTGCCCAGTATAGCCATTTACTATGTATGCTTTCTTATAATTTCCAATATACTTAGCAATTTCGTTTGAAGTTTCTACTCTATCTCTTCCACCAATTCTTGTAATTTTTTTTCCCGAAAGTCTCTTTTCAAAATTTTTTGGTATGGCGCTATCTCCACCTATTAAAATTATATTTTTAGCTTTTTTTATGGTTTTTTCAGTAGTATTATCAATATTATCTGGATTTATCGGAACTATATCAGCCTTTAATTTCCCCGAAAGTGCTGCAGCTGATAAACCATCAGACATTTCTTTTGAAGCATTAACAAGAATTAATGTATCCTTATTTCCACTGCTTTCTAAAATTTTCGAGCTCGTTTCGTATCTATTCCTCCCAATAAATTTGGTGTGAGAATGATGACGTTTAGATGCTATTTTTACTACCTCTGTGCCATTAGATTTCTTTTTAGCCTTATATTTAAAAGATTCGGCCCCTGAAGAAAAGTTACTTATTGATAATAGAATCGCTGCTATTGCAACTGCAGCTATACCTTTGTTCAAATTCAAAATATCTACCCCCTTAAAATGATTTATTGAATTTTTAACTGCTAAGCTTTTGAATTTAATTTTAATTAAAATTTAACTTCCCAACAGTTTTTGAAAATACCCTTATTAAACATAATTAAACATATTTCTTTCAAAAAATTATTAATCACTAAATTTATAATCACTTTTACAATTATTTTCTTTATTTTATAGAATATTTTAAAATATATTTACATTTTTACTTTTCATTTAATTGTTGTAGTATAATGTATTCATATACTTTTAGATTTATAAATATCTTTCAAATTAATAAATATATATTGGAGATTTTGAGATGAAAACACCTAAAAAATATTCTGATTTAGTAAATCAAAACAAAATAACAGAAGAAATACTCGGCGAAGTTATTTATTCCATAAATAAAAGGGCAAAGAACTGGCGAAATCAAAAGAGAAAATATAAAAACTATCTTTTAGATCAATATGATAGCTATGATAACGCTGTAGATAACGAGAAAAAATACTATAAAATGAAATCTGATATGTTAGAAAAATTTATGTATAAGTTGGTTAGGTATAAATTAGATGATTCTTTATATTATCTATATTATAAGATTGGTGGATATACATTTCATCAACCTATAGAAAAATCTGAATTGGAAGATTTTAAGGATTTAGATGTAGATGTTTTAGAGGATTTTGAAACTTTTGGAAGAGATGCTACTGAGCTTTTAAGTGTTCAGTTTTGTAAGAAAGTTTATGAGAAATTTATAGATAATAAATTAGAAATAGTATAAAAAAAGAGGTGATTACTATGACTAAAGATAACAATGATAATAAATAACCATAAAAAGCTATCGTAAGTTTCTACGATAGCTTTTTTATTATACTTATAATATTTCATCTATAGATAAAGTTACAACATCCTCTTTTACAAAACATGGTATTCCAATACCATTACATTCTTTCACACTTTCATAACAAGGCTTTGTATCACGTAAGCTTAGATATTCTTTTAAATTTTCTAAAGAGTCTAGTATATTTACATATTCAAATTCAACTCCTTTAGATTTTAAAGTTTCAAGTGCGTTTACTGTATCCTCACATAAATTTGATCCTATTACTTTTAACATACCCTTTTCTCCAATCATGCTATTTCAAAATTATAAAATATTAATATCTTTAACTAGTTTATTAGATTTTTCTAGTTCATCTTTTTAGTCAGCCATTCTTTTCCTTCAACTAAACGAGTAACCATCATACTTGCAATTGTATCTCCACTTGAGTTTAAACAAGTTGCCATTGGGTCAAATAAGAATCCAAGTGTAGCAATAAGTGGGAATGCTTCTGGCGGAAAACCAAACATTGATACTATTAACATTTCTCCAACAAGTCCACCACCTGGTGCTCCAGATAAAACAAATGCTGAACAAATTGCAACTACAATTGCCATTGCATAAGTTCCTATACCTGTGAATGGCATATTAAATGTTGCGAATAAGAAAGCTATCTTAGTAATTGAACTCAATACTGATCCATCCATATGCATTGTACATCCCATTGGTAAAACTATATCACTAACATCACTAGGCACTCCTATTTTTTCACAAGCTTCTTTATTTACTGGAAGTGTAGCTGCAGAACTTTGAGTTGCAAAAGCTGTAATTGCTGGAGTAAGTATATTCTGGAACATTTTTTTAACTGCAGGTACTCCTCCTGAGAAATATGCGTATATTGGGAAGAAAATTACTGCGTAAAGTATACATAATGGATAGTAAACTAACATACTTCTTCCATAATCTCCTAATAACTGTGGACCATACTCTGCTACTAAGTTTGCAAAGTAAGCACCTAGTCCTATTGGCGCAATCATCATAATAATTCCGACAAATTTCATAATTATATCATTTAAGTTTTTAAGTAATTTACCCATTGGACTTTCATCTGCTCCACACATTGATACACAAAATCCAAATATTATCGCGAATATAATTAATGGAAGCATATGAGATTTATCAAGAAGCTGATAAAAGTCAGTAACAGTTAACGTAGAAACTATCAACTCAGAAATTGATTTAACTTCCTCAACTTCACCTGCTCCTAGTTGAATTGCTGTTCCACTTGATGGACTAAATATATTTACCCATATTAGAACACATACTGCTGCGAAAAATCCTGTTACTAAAAAAGTTCCTATTGTACTTCCAAGTATTTTTCCTAGACGTTTCATATTTGTCATACTACCAACCGCAGTTGTAATTGAAACAAATACTAACGGTACTACAATTGTAAATAATAGATTCAAAAAGATTTCACCTAAAGGTTTCAACATCTTACCAACTTCTGGTGCAAACATACCGATTAATGATCCTACAATAATTCCACCTAATAGTAAAATAATTGAACCATACTGTTTCCAAAAGTTTTTATTTTTCATAATTATCCTCCACCGCTTCTTTTAATTGATTCATAGCTTTTTCTAATACTGATTTTGGACATGCCACATTTAATCTCATATATCCTTCAAGTTCTCTAGCAAAATCAGAACCATCATTTAATCCTAGATGTGCTTTATTAATCATAAATTCTTTTAACTCTTTCTGAGATAATCCTAATTCTCTACAATCTAACCAAATTAAATATGTAGCATCTGGATAACTTGGTTTAATCATAGGAATATTTTCTTTACAATAATTGTGAATATAGTCAATATTCTGACTTAAATAATCAAGTAACTGCTCTAGCCATTCTTCACCTTCATTTAATGCAGTTTCCATTGCAATTAAACTAAATGCATTATTTCTATGAATATCCATATTCATCCAATATTTATCAAATAGTTCTTTATGTTTTTTATCCTGGAAAATAACTGTACATGCCTGTAATCCTGCAAGATTAAATGTTTTTGTTACAGAAACACAAGTAATTACATTTGAATCTATTAGAGCTGTTGGTATATGTTTTTTATTATGGAAAACTAAGTCTGCATGAATTTCATCAGAAACAACTAGTACATTATTTTCTCTACAAATTTTAAGCATTTTTTCAAGTTCTTCTTTAGTCCATACAATTCCTAATGGATTGTGAGGACTGCAAAGTATAAATAGCGATGCTTCTTTAACCTTTTCTTCAAAGTCATCCCAATCAACTTCCCATTTACCATCTTTTTCTATCATTCTATTTTCTATAACTTGTCTATGCCAAGCTTCTGTTACATCATAAAATTCTGGATATACTGGAGTTTGAATTAATACTTTACTATCCTCTGGAGTAAATGATTTAACTATTGCACTTAATGCAGGAACAACACCTAAACAAAAGCTCATTAAACTTGTATCTGGTGTCCAATTATGTCTACGTGTTTGCCAATTTGCATAAGCTTCAAAATAAGAATCACCTCTTGAAGTATATCCCCATATTCCTTCCTGTGCTCTACTTGTCAATGCATCTATAATCGGTTGAGCTGTTTTAAAATCCATATCTGCAATCCATAGCGGGATTACATTATCTGTTCCAAATTTTTTTATTCTTTCATCGTATTTTGCAGCGTGAGTGTTTGAACGATCAACAACTGCATCAAAATTGTACTTCATAATTATTTCCTCCTTGGTTGTTTAGGTCCTATACTATTTGACTATATGATAGCGCTTCCACAGATGAATGTCAACACTTTTTTGTTTAGGTCCTATACTATTCAAAAAATATTTATTTTATGCTAATATATATACAGTCAATAGGAGGATGTATAATGGAACAGAATATAAATAAACTCTACAAAGAATTAAATAAGAAACACGATTTAGTCTATCAGTTCACAATTCTTTACTATAACTATATTTTAGATAAACACGATTATGGTACAGGAGAGGAGATTTCCATGATGGAAGCTCATACGACAACTTTCATTGAGGAAAATCCAGGTACAACAGTTAGTGAAGTTGCAAATTATTGGAATAAGACAAAAGGAGCCGTGTCACAGACAGTTAAAAGTTTGATTGGAAAAGGATATATAAAAAAAGAACAATCTGAAAAAGATCGTAAAGTCTATAATCTATATGTTACTGAAAAGGGAAATTATTTATCTCAAGCCCACAAACTATATGATACAAAAGATATAACAAAAACTTATAATCAACTTTTAGAAACTTGCTCAAAAGAAGATATCGACAGTTTCTACAAAGTTTTAGAACGGTATATTGGATGTATAAAAAATAATTTTGAATAAAAATATATCTGTAGACTATAACGTTAAAATAATATATCTTTAAGTAAAATTTTGTTGGTTTATATTAATTGAAAAAGCTATCGTAAATTTCTACGATAGCTTTTTTTATTATCTATTTTCCTAGAAATCCTCCATCAACAGGAATTATCACTCCACTTACATAATCAGAAGCACTACTTGCTAAGAAAATTGCCACTCCCTGTAGATCCTCAGGTTTACCCCAACGATGCATAGGAATTCTATTAGTTACTTCTTCATATTGTTTGGGATTATAGCTCTTCATGTTTGCAGTTAAGTCTGTTTCCATATATCCTGGAGCTATTGCATTTACCTGTACTCCACGAGATGACCATTCATTTGAAAGAGCCTTTGTAAGCTGCATAACAGCACCTTTTGTTGCAGTATATGCAGGTATAGATTCGCTTCCGATAAATGATGTCAATGAAGCTATATTTATTATCTTTCCACTTCCCTGTTCTAGCATCACTCTTCCTGCAAGCTGAGAAATTTTGAATAAAGAGCTTAGATTTACATTTATAATCTTGTCCCACATTTCAAATGGAAACTCATCCGCCTTGCAGCGATGCTGCATTCCTGCACAGTTTACAAGTACGTCTAGTCTATTATCTAAAAGTTCCATGACTTCATCAAAAACAGGTGCTATGTTTGCTGCATTATCTAGGTTAAGTACAACACCATGAACTACTCCACCAGTATCATTTTTAAGCTTTTCAACAGATTCGAATACTTTTTCTGATGTTCCAGTTATCACTACCTCTGCTCCAGCTTTTAGAAATCCTTCTGCCATACCATATCCAAGACCTCTACTTCCACCAGTGACAAGTATTTTTTTGCCAGTTATATCAAAAATATTAAAATTATTCATATCTATTCCCCCTATTTTTTTAAATATTTTTTAAGAACCTATTTAATTGTACACCTAATTGAGTTGGATTATCTATATTAATTGATTTTTTCATCCAATTATCTAAGAAAGAAATTTGCTCTTCTGTATGGAACCAATGCTCTCCATTTTCCATTATTGTCAGATTTGCATTATGATTTTTAACAAATTTATTTACTGTTTCTAAAGATGTTAAATTATCATTTTCTGCATACAATATCTCTGTTGGAACTTCCCAATTTATTTTATTTTTTCTAGCAAAACATAAATATTCCCAAGATAATACTTCGCCAAAATCAGTGCTTATTTTCCCTTTTTCTAATAGCTCTTGTTCTGATACATTCGCCCATATCATCATGTCTAAGATCAATCTTTCCATATCAAGAATAGGGGATATAAACAGAGCCTTTTCTATTTTATAATCTTGCAATGATAACATTGTAAAATATGCTCCTATACTATTAGCAATAATATATATTTTTTCATACTCTTTCTTTACATCTTCGTATATATTTTTTATTTTATCAATTACAATCCAAGGAAAATCTACTTCATAGTCTAAACCTATAATATCAAATCCTGGACAATTTTTCTTATAGCTTTCGGCTTCAAGATGATTTCCTCCTTTTCCATGTATGTATATAATCGCTTTTTTCAAAGTAACTCCCCCCTGTAACATTTTAATTGTCTTAAAAATTTATATTTTTATTATTTAATAGAACAGGAAATTTTTATCAAATCAAAAACATAAACACAACTATTGGAGAAATTATATTTACAGCTGCGTGAATTATCCAACCATAGATTATACTTCCATCTGCTTTATTTCTAGAAAGCCATCCAAGTGCGTACCCAATTCCACCCGTAAGAAGAAAAATTATCACCATTGGCAAAATTCCCTTTCCTACAACAGAAACTATATGTATCCCACCAAAAATTATCGCTTGAATAACATTTCCACCATTTTCCAGTTTTTCAAATAATCTATTACCTAAAAATCCTCTAAAAAATATTTCCTCAGATAGTGATGTTTGTACAACTGCCCAGATTAATATAACTAATATTGTCTGCATACTCCAACCATATTGTTTATATGCATCAACTGTAAACCCTGTATATGTCAAACTATTTGTGTTGTAAAGATACAGATATGGCAATATTATTATAACTAAAAAAGAGATAAATATTATCGCCATGTATTTAAACACATTATTTTCAGTAGTCTTAAATCCAATCCAATTAAAAAATCCCTTTACTCTCTTTTCTTTAACAAGATAAAATATAAACGGAATAGCTATTAATATAACTACTTGAAGGATTGCACTTATCAACTGATTTATCAAAATCATACATATCACCACCTATTTAGAATAATTTAAACTTAGAACCAATTTATATTTTCATTTCTAAACTTAGGCTCATCGCTATTTTGATATGGATTGTAATTATTAATATTACAACCAAATTCTTTTAACGATTTAACATTATTTTCAGTAGTCTTAAATCCAATCCAATTAAAAAATCCCTTTACTCTCTTTTCTTTAACAAGATAAAATATAAACGGAATAGCTATTAATATAACTACTTGAAGGATTGCACTTATCAACTGATTTATCAAAATCATACATATCACCACCTATTTAGAATAATTTAAACTTAGAACCAATTTATATTTTCATTTCTAAACTTAGGCTCATCGCTATTTTGATATGGATTGTAATTATTAATATTACAACCAAATTCTTTTAACGATTTAATTTTATTATCTCTTGTCCATTCTATTAATGAAATACCATCAAATTCTTCAATTACTCCATTGTTCATCTCATTTTTAAAATACCATTCTACAATAGTTTGATTTTCTTTATGGAAAAATTGGTTGATTTTCCAAACAATAACCTTTCCCCTAGTATTCCATTCATCAAACCAGTGTTTTACTGTTTCAATATTTTCATATTTAGGTCCCCAGCTTTCAGTATAAATAACATCTTCAGCAAAAATTTTATTAATTCCATAATCTTTCTGCTTAATCCACATATCAAACCACAAGCTAATTAATTTTTCTCTTTCATGCATAAATTAAGCATCTCCTTTATCTTTCAATTGCCATCTTCGCTAATCTAGCATCTCCCCAAGGAGTCTTTATCATAGCATCTCCATCAATAATTCCCGCTCTAACAATTGTAACCACCTCATCAGAATTAGATAGCTTAACTCCATTGATTTCAACATTTTCTGCAAACTCATCATAAGTATCATATCTATCGTCATTAAAAACAAAATATATATTTTCTTGTATTTCCTCGCTATTAGGAGTTAATACAGATCCCATAGTGTACATCTCGTCATCTAGCATAAACTCTATCAAGCAAAATGCAATTCCATCGTCATAATCTGATTTTATAATCGAAAATACGTCCTTTAACTTTATATCAAGTGTTTTCTTCTCTTTTTTCTTAGACCAAAACATACATATTCCTCCATAAATTTATATTTATTTCTTGTTCTTAAAAATACAAATTCCTATCTTTTCTTCTTTTTCTTTGGAGCTGGTAATTCATCATACATTGCATTTAATAATCCTGTTAAAAACTCCTTATCATCAACCTCATCTACCAACAACATCTCCTTTGCCCCTTCATAAGGCAATTCATATCTAGCTGACGGCATATAGTTAATTGCCGATTTCACTGGCTTTACAAGAAATCTATCGTCATAAATTCCACCTACAATTTTTCCTCTATAGTAAATGATAAATTCCCCCATCATAGCTCTATATGTAATCTCTTCCAAATCCGATAATTTTTCTAAAATAAAATCTAAGTATTCTTTACTCGATGCCATTATGATTTCTTCCTTTCAAATAATTTTTAATTTTAGCCTATGTATTTATTAAAAAATACCTTTATTATATTTTTATTACTTATTGTTCACTTGTAACATCTTCAACTATTGTTTCAATAGCTTTTTTAGCGAAATTCACCTTTCTTTCGCTAACCACCTCTGCTCCATCTTTTATAATAATATCAGCAATACAGAGCTGATTTTCTTTACTTGGCTTGTCATTTCCCATAAGAGTAAGCCATTTTACTTCCACATCTTTTTCATCTATCTCTTTATAATATTCCACCGAATAACTCATCTTTTCAAAAAATGCTGAATTCGAACTGGCTTCTACAAAAATCTCCCCTTCTTCATTTTGAGTTATCTTTATTGTTTGATTTACTATTTCATCTTTAGATGAGACATACTCCTCATTTGGAGAAATTGTAGATTTAAATATAACTTTTTCTCCCGTATTTTCTTCTGTTTGAGAATTATTAGAAGCACAGCCCACTAAAGAAAAACATGCAACCAAAAATATCAGAAGTAATTTTATTTTTTTCATATAATTTATCTCCTTATCAAAATTATATTTTTTATTTATATTTCAATTATACTATCCACGATATACGCCAACAAGAAATTTAACAGATAATTCTCAATATTTTATTTTCAATTAAAAAAAGTACCCGTCATGACAACGAGTACCTAAATATCAATATATATTTTAAATAATACATTTTATTACTAGACAGTAATAATTAAAAAGATATATAATAACTATTGAAAGATAAGATAACAAAATAGAACGGTGGCAATACCTTTTGAAATCCTCCTATTGTTTTAGAAGGGAGGTTATGTGTTATGATTGAGTATTTCCTTACAGGAATAGTTATTCCTATATTTATAGGAGTAGCAATAGACAAAATATCTAACAAAAAAGAAAAAAACCACCAATCTATTGGCCGTAGTGGTGGTTTCACATTTTCTATAACTATTAAGTTTAGAAAAAAATAACCTTTAAAGCTATCGTTTCTGTTATTCTTATCTTTCTTTATTATAACATACTTTACTATTATAAGAAATACAAATATCTGAATATAATAATTATCTTTTTATTTTCAAAAATTTGCTAGATTATTTAATTATATAAAATACTTAAACAAACCACTCC
>SAMEA3387476__coassemble_1407_pt1 | contig 22772 bp, 18 predicted proteins | sample SAMEA3387476__metabat2_low_PE_029 | metagenome-assembled genome bin SAMEA3387476 (sample SAMEA3387476) | Felis catus | biome: Faeces | place: United Kingdom | collected 2012
ATATAAATGTGGCTGTGTACAATAGTTTTTATGATATGATGAAAACTCATACTCAGAAAAAGATATTTAAAGATTTAAAACAAGGGGATATAATCAACCTAAATGTAAAGTATCATAATGGTGATAAAATAGAAAAAAGAAGTGTAAAGGTTAGAGTGGCAGCTATTATCAAGGCAGATTGGCAAGCTTACGGAGATATAATAAGACCATACAAGTTTGAGGTTATAACATCTGAAGATAATATGAAAGAACTTTTAGGATTTAAGGCATATAATAATCTTGCTGTAGACTATAAAGATATGGAGAATATAGAAGCAAATAGCAAAGTAGAAGAATATGTAACACAAAATATACCTGGAAGCATAACTTTAAAAACAGGTTTTGTAAATACTCAAAATCAAGAAATGAAAAATATATTCAGAGAAAGTGTTATAAATATAACGTTAGTGCTTATGATTGCAGCGATAAGTATATTCTGTACAGTTAAATCTAACTTAATGGAAAGAAGAAAAGAAATGTTTACAATGAGAGCATTGGGAATGTCTGCTAAGGATATGAATAGTATGAATATGTGGGAATCAATGACGTATGCTGTTTTAAGTGTAATATCTGGAATAGCATTAGCTACATATGAACTTTTCAAATTTGTTGAGTGGAATAATAACGCATATACAAACTTTGGAATAGAGCATTTTATGGACTTTACGTTCCCGTACCCACAAGTGGCGATATTTGCTATAGTTACTTTGGTTACTTGTATAATAGCAGTAAAACTAGCAAACAGAGATTTCAAGAATAGAGAAATATCAGATGGTATGAGAGATATAGATTAGATAGTAAAGAATAAAAATAATTAATATGTGGGATAGTTTTTGCTATCCCCATATATTAAATAAAAATCATAAAGAAGGTGATTACTTTGAAGTTTAGAGAAGAAATAATTAAATTTAAAGACAAAGAATTGATAATAAAAGAAAGAAACAACAGAGTACTTATGTACAACACAAGATTTAAAAGACATATAATTCAAAGTAAAGAAGTATACTCATATATAAAAAAGGCAGAAGAAATGGGACTTACAGTAGAAGAATTTGTCAATATGTTTGAAGGTTCAGACAAGGAATATATAAAAGACCTTATGATAAACATGGGAAAAGCAGGTATACTTGAATCATCAATGAGTGAAGATTTTTATAAAAATATGAATAATAGATTTAAAGCTATATATTTGGCAGCAACTCATAAGTGTAATTTAGCTTGTAGACATTGTTGTACAAATTGCAACTCTACAGAAAAAGATATACTAACTACAGAAGATGTAAAATCCATTATGGATTTTGTAGCTGAACTAGAACCGTATGAGTTTATAATAACAGGTGGAGAGCCTATGATAAGAAGCGATTTTGAAGAGTGTGTTCATTACTTTAAAGAAAAAGACTGTAAAACAGAACTAGTTCTTTCTACAAATGCAACTCTTATAGATGAATCTAATGTAGACTTTATAGTAAATCATTTTAATAGAGTAGAAATAAGTATAGATGGAGTAGATGAAGAAACTTGTGGATTAGTTAGGGGAAGAGGAGTATTCAATAAAATAATGAGATCTATAGTATTACTTCATACTAGAGGATTTAGAAATATAAGAACGTCTATGGTTGTTGGAGATAAGAATAAACACCTTGAAGAAAAATTTTATGCTTTAAACGAAAGAATAGGAACAAAAGGAATGGTTAGATGCTTTGAGCCAGAAGGTAGGGGAGTAGAAAATGCTTCATACTTTATATCGGAGGAAACTATACTTCCATTTGGACTTACAGAATTAGATAAATTAAGTTTTGAAAAAGATAAAGATAATCTAAAATCATGTTCTTGTGATATGTATAAGTCAAAAATGTTTATCGATTATGATGGAAATATGTATCCATGTCAATCTTTGATAAAACCAGAGTATTCTTATGGAAGTGCATTAGATAAAGATACTAGAATGAGTGTGCTTGATTTTGATTATGATTTATCTGATAGTAAACTAGCAGCTAGACTACAAAATATAATGCCGTATAATTTTGAAAAATGTAAGGATTGTGATGTAAATGTGTTTTGCTTTTTCTGTCCTGCACTAGTAGATAAGTTGTTAGATAATGAAGATTGTCCTGACTATGAAAAATGGTGTTCTATAATGAAACCACAATTAAATAGAATAGTATGGGGGGAATAAAAATATGAAATTTACAATAGTAATGACTGATGACTGTAATCTTAGATGTAGCTACTGTTATGAAGGTGGTTGTAAACCTAAAAAATATATGAACAAAGAAACAGCAGATAAATGTATAGAGTTTATAAAAGAAAAACTAAAAGAAGAAGATAATGATAAAAGACCACTATGGATAACACTTCATGGTGGAGAACCTCTTCTAAATTTTGATATAGTAAAATATATTAAAAATAAATTGGATGATGAAATAGTAGATAGAAAAATAATATATGATATGACTACAAATGGAACAATAATGAACGATGAAATATTAGAGTTTATAAAAAATGATTTAACAGAGGTATCTATAAGTTTAGATGGTACTAAAGAATCACATAATGCAAATAGAATATTTCCAGACGGAAGTGGATCATATGATATAGTTATGAAAAATATAAAAAAACTACAAGATGAAAATATACCTATTAGATGTAGGATGACATTTAACCAATATAATGTAGATAAAATGTATGAAAGTATTGAAAGTGTGTCAAAACTTGGCTTTAGATATCTTGCAACTGCTGTAGATATTATGTCTGAGTGGAGCGAGGAAAAAGTTGAAGTATATAAAGAACAGAGAATGAAGCTTATAGACTTTCATTTAAAAAATCCAGAAGTAAATTTAGGTATGACAGATTTAAGACTTTTAAATGTTAAGCGAGGGGATTGTTTTGGTGGTATATGCACATTTTGCATAGATACAGATGGAACAATTTATCCGTGTACATTTGCAATAGGTAAAAAAGACTATGAAATAGGAAATATATATAATGAAAACCCTTTAGATAAAGATAAATTAAAAGAAGTTGTTAATGAGAATTTTAGAGATTTTGAAGAATGTTCAGGTTGTACAAGAAAAGAATACTGTACTGCTGTAAGATGTAGAATAGTTAACAAACTTAGTACAGGTAGTTATTCAGAAGTGCCATATATGGCTTGTGTTGATGAACATATGAACTTTAAAACAACTAAAAAACTTTTGGAACTTGGTGAAAGAGGTAGGGATTTATAAATGGAAAAGTCAAATATATCCAAAAGAAAAAGTCCTATAAAAAGGTTTATAAAATTTGTAGTAAATCATAATAAGATGAGTATTTTTACTGCAATGATAATGGTGATATTTATAACATCAATAGACCTTGTTCTGCCTATGATGACAAAAAATATGGTAGATAAAGGTATAACAGGAAAAAATCTTGAATTACTATTAAAAATAATTGTAGCTTATTCTGTAATGTCAGTTTTAGCTAGAGTTTTAAATTTGACACTAGGCTATATATATGCAACTATGAGAAATAGGGTGGCTGTAAAGTTTAGATTGAAGGTATTAGATCATTTATCGAAGTTATCTGGGAAGTTCTATACAGAGAATAAAACTGGAAATCTTATGTCTATAGTACAATCTGATATAGATATAATAGAAAATATAGATGCGGAACTTGTATTTTCTATTATTAAAAATTCAATAACAGCAATTATTTCTCTCTACTTAATGTTTAGACTACAATCTGTTCTTTTTGTAGTTGTTGTGTTTATACAAATATTACTTGTTACAACGCAGAGATACTTTACAAAAAATATACATTCTAATGTGAGTATGTTTAGAGATGAATATGGTGATACAAGCAATGTAGTTCAAGAATATGTTTATAATATAATGAATGTTATAATATCTAAATCAAAGAGGTTTTTTATATCACAATTTATAAAAGGTCAGAGAGGACTTATAAATAAAGATATAAAAATAGATGTTCTTATGAGTGGAAATATGTGTGTTGCAAATATATTTAATCTTATGATGAGTATGGCTATATATGGATATGGTGGATATATGATAATAAATGGAGATTTTACATTAGGTTCATTAATAGCATTTCAAAACTATGCAGGAATGTTAATAGGTCCATGTATAAGTATTGTAAATGCAAATAATAGAATACAACAAGCTAAAGTTTCTATAGAAAGAGTATATTCTATATTAGATGAAGAGCCTGTTATAGATGAAGATCAAAATATGCTAGAAGGACTAAGAGCAGATAATATTAAAGAAATATCTGTTGAAAATGTAAAATTTGGATATGAAAATGATGAATCTGAAAAGAAATATATCTTAAATAATGTATCTATGAAATTTGAAAGAGGAGATATTTCAGCTATTGTTGGAGAGAGTGGATGTGGAAAATCAACTCTTTCAAAGCTTATGTATAGACTATGGGATGTTGATGATGGAAGTATTAAAATTGATGAAAGAGATATAAGAAATATAAAACTTATGTCTTTGAGAAAATGTATTTCTGTAGTTAGTCAAGAGATAGTTATATTTGATAGTACAATAAGAAATAATATATCATTAGGTAAAAAAATACCAGATGATGATATATTGAGAGTTTGTAGTTTAGCTGGTTTAGATGATTTTATTTCTTCTCTTGAAGCTGGTTTAGATACAGAGATAGGGGAAAAAGGAATAAAAATATCTGGAGGACAAAAGCAAAGAATTTCTATAGCCAGAGCTATGTTATGTGATAGTCCAATTATTATATTTGATGAAGCTACATCAGCATTGGATAATGTATCTCAAGATATAATAATGGATAGTATAAAGAAGAACTTAGAAGATAGAATAGTAATAGTGATAGCACACAGATTATCTACTATAAAAGATGTAGACAAAATATTTGTAATGTCAAATGGAAAAATAGCAGAATCAGGAAATCACGAAGAACTTATATCTAAAAAGGGAATATACTATAAATTGTATAGAAATGAATAAAGAGGTAGTTCTATGAAAAATATAAAAATTGCTGTATTAGATACAGGAATAGATACGGAAGATAAAGATATCAAAGATAGATATGTATATGATAAAGAATTGCAAGTTGAAGGTATAGATAATATAGAAGATGTAATAGGACATGGAACATTATGTGCAAAGACTATACTAGAAAGATGCCCAGAAGCGATAATATATCCTATTAAGATATTTAATGATGAAGGAGTGACTGAAGTATCAAAGCTTATAGTAGCATTAGCAAATCTGATTGGTAAAAATATAGATATAATAAATATATCAGCATCTATGATAAAAGAAAATAGACTTGAAGATTTGAGAACAGTATGCAATATTCTTAGAAGTGAAGGAAAGATACTAGTAGCTTCTAAACATAAGAAAGCGAAAAATATAAAAAGTTATCCAGCTTCATTTGATTCTGTAATTGGTGTGAAAGGATATAAGAGAATTTGCAAAGATAATGATTATACATATGATAGTAAAAGAGAAAACCAAATGTATGCAAATGGAAGAGATAGATTGTATAAATTTAAAGATAGTGTAACTGCATTTGGAAAGCATAGTAGAGCATCTGCATTAGCTGCGGGGATAATAGCAGAGATAATGTATAAAGAGAATACAAAAGATATTTATAAAATAGAGCAAATTTTAAAAAGTAAATCAAACATATCTGAAACATATAAAGAAAGAAGATACAAATATAAAAAAGAATATGTGTATGATACTATTGTTAGAAAGATTGTTGATATTTTGAATGAAAATTTTGCAGATGGACGAATAAATATAGAGTTTCTTGAAAAAAATAGTTTGATTAATAATATGACAGGGTTGTATGGAGATAATGCGTATGATTTTGTTTGTATGCTAAATAAAGAATTTGGCATAGATATAAATTATGAGAATTTGTACTTGTACGAAATAGAAAATTTGTACATTTTGAGCCATATTGTTCATAAAGAACTAGATAAATAATAGTAAAGAAGGGAGAGAGTATTTATGTCAAAAATTATAAAGCATAGATACTCTCTTTTTAATTAGTTGATATAAAGAGAGGTAAAAAATGATAACAATAGGAATATGTGATGATGAGTTAGACGTTAGAATGGATATAAAAAACGCTATACTAAATACAATGATAGATAAAGACATAGAGTATCAAGTCAAAGAATTTAGCAATGGTGAAGATGTTATAAAATATATAGAATTAGATAATGAAATAGATATACTTTTTTTAGATATACAAATGGATGGGTTGGATGGTATGGAAACTGCTCGTAAACTAAGAGAATATGATAGAACAACTGAGATAATATTTGTAACATCAATAGGAGAAAAAATAAGTGAAGCTTTTGAGGTAAGAGCATTTAGATTTATAAAAAAGCCAATACAACATGAAGTTATAGAAAAAAATCTAAAAGAGTGTGTGGTAGAAGTAGCTAAGAAAAGAGGCTGCTTTTTAAAAATAAAGACCGATAATGGATTTAAGAAAGTATATAGTAGAGATCTAATATATATAGAAGCAATTAATAAAAAAATAAAACTATGCACAAAAGAGGGAGATTTAGAATGTAGAGGTAACTTAAATGATATTGTATCTAACTTTGAAAAACAATTATTTATACAATGTCATAGGAGTTATATTGTAAATATGATATATATTGAAGAGATTTACAATAGGGATATAATTATGGAAAATGGAGCTAGAATACCTATTAGCAGAAATAAATATAAAGAAGTAGTGGATAAATACTTCTGGTCAATAGGAGAGGATATATAATGGATGTATTAATTGGTGAGTGTATTAATTTGATTTGTATAATATTCTCGATATCTATATTAAACTGGGTAGTTGGATATAGGAAATATAGCGATATAGATTTTTTGAAAAATATAGTTATTCAGGCGACTATAATAATAGTCTTATATGTAGCATCAAGGTATATCAGCATATGGAATATAGCTATTTTAGATAATAATATAAGCCAACATTCTGCATTATCGTTCAATTTAATAGAGATTATCAAGAGTATGAGAATATCTAAGGAAAAAGCAATTTGGATTATAAGTAATATAGTTATAATGATAGGAATTATTTATATATATTCAAAAGTATATAAATTAGAATGGAAAAAGTTTACTTTTTTGTATATACTAACAGGACAATATATAAGTATGATTGAGAATTCTTTTTTATCAAGATTTTTATTTACATTTGAAAATGGAGTAAGCATGTCAAGTCCACTTTCTTTAAAATTTGAATTGCATGACTGGAATATATTTAATATAAAAATAATAATTATAGCAATAATAATTTGGATAAGTGTAATAATATTAGACAAATTAATAGATAGATTTTTAAAGAATAAAATTTATAGGTATTCAATAAATATAATTATGCTAAATTTTGTTTACATAATATTAATGCAATATGTAATAAAGACAGAAAAATATGGAATAAATCGTTCAGAATTGTATATTATTATTACAAAAATAATACCTATGTTTACTATAATATCTACAGTAATAATTCTTTATATAATTCTTGAGATAAAAAAACAAAGTGAAGAAAAAGTAAAAGAAAAAGAAATGTATACTAGACTTGAATCTAAAAATGATTACTATGAAAAATTAGAAAAATCTCAAGAAGATATTAGACGCTTATATCATGATATGAATAATCATCTTTATGCTATAAAAAAAATGAATAGAAATAAATCGGATTCTTTAGAGTATATAGAAAGTATACAAAATGAATTAAATAAAGCTAATAAAATTAAAGCAAGTGGAAATGCTATTTTTGATATAATTGTAGACGAAAAAATGAAGATTTGTGAAAAAAAAGGAATAGACTTTATTTTAGATGTAGACTCTAAAAATACAGGATTTATAGAAAATATAGATATATCTAGTATTTTAGGAAATATACTGGATAATGCAATAGAAGCCTGTGATAAAATTGAAAATAGTAGAAAGTATATAAATTTAAAATCTATGTGGGCTAAAAATATGTTTGTTTTTATTTGTGAAAATAGTAAAGAAAATGATGTTAAAAAAGTAGAAGGACGATATATCACAAGTAAAAATGATAAATTAAAACATGGTATAGGGATAAAAAGTGTTGAAGCTTCTGTAAAGAAATATAATGGAAAAATGAATATATTTTGTGATGAAAATACATTTAGAATAAAAGTGGTTATCCCCAAAAATTAGGTTTATAAGCTCTGTAAATAAAAAGAGTATTTGTATCAAATTATTGATACGGATGCTCTTATTTTTTTGTTTTAATCTTGTAAAGATAAAAAGATTGCCATTCACTCCATATTTAATACCACTCGTCAAAATCTATTGTTTATGAATTTTAAAAATGTTATTTTATAAAAAAGGAGAGTGATTGTTATGAAAATATATAGAAAGTTATCTTCTTTATATATGAAGAAGAATAAATCAAGGACTTTGATGATGTTTATCATGGTAATAGCTACAGTAGCATTTATGATTTCTATGGATATGCTTGAAGTATCTCAAAAATATAATAGAATGGAAGCATTTAAAAAGTCTTATGGAGATTATCATTGTGAGTATGTAGATATTAGCAAAGAAAAGTTAGAAAAGGTAGAAAATGATAATAGAGTAGGATACAGGGACAATGTACAAAACTTAGGATTTTTAATAAATAAAGAAAATGGAACAAGAGTAGAATTAAAATCATTTAATGGAGAGAATGATAATCCTATGAATTTCTTTGATAGAAAGGCACAAGTGCTGGAAGGAAGAAAACCTAAAAATAACGACGAAATAGTATTAGATGAAGAAAGTGCTAAAAATTTAGGAGTATCAGGTAACCCAATAGGAAAGACAATATCTTTTGAGCTTAGAAAAGAATACACTCTACCAAGTGGTGAGAAAAAGTTATATTCAGAAAATAAGAGTTTTAAAGTAGTTGGAACAGTAAAAAGGACGTATAAAGAAGCAAGGACTATAAGTAGTTCAAGTACAGGTGCTGAGCAAAAAAGAGGAATTTCTTATACATACGGAGATTTTGAAGGGCAAAGTATAATACCACAGGAAGCATTAACATATGATATCATACTTAGATTTAAAGGAAATGAATTGGTTGCTACTAATAAAGCAGAAGAATTGTTAAAAGATTACAATCTTGGAAGATTAACAATAAATCCAAATTCAAATTATTTATCAGAATGTTTTTCAGTGTATCTATTAAAGGATATGAAAGAAATTAATTCAAATAATATAGTTTTGATAATAACAGTTATACTTTTAGTATTTAATATGATGAATATAATATGGAGTGAATATCTTAGAGAAATAAGTATGCTAAGACTTATTGGAGCAAGGAAAAGAGATATAAGATTTATGGTAGTATATCAATCTATACTTCTTGCAGTATTTGGAACAATTATAGGAATTGTATTAGGGCTTGGTATAACAAAATTAGGATTAATTATTTTTAAAGATCCTTTATTGAACGAGATAGGAATTAGCCCTAATCTACACATTGATAAAGATGTAATTATGAAAACAGCAAATATATCTATATTGGCAATAGTTTTAGCTACAATAATTCCAGTTATTAGAATTGGTAGAGTAGGATGTATGGAAGCTATATCTAACTCTACAAAACACAAAAAAAGAGAAAAGCAATCTAAAATAGGAAAGTTTATTCAAGATAAATTCGGAATATTTAGATATATGGGAATTAGAAATCTTTGGATTAAAAAGACTAGAACTCTTGTATCAATACTTACAATAACACTTTGTGGATATTTAATAATGTATACTTTTTCTAGTATAGAAGAAGAGGTAAATGATAAGATAAGAACAATATATTATAAATATGATGTAGAAACTTCTATAGGTATAGCAAATGACCCAGAAACATACAAAATACCAGATGAAAAAATAGAAAAAATAAGAAATATGGATGGAGTAAAAGTAGTAAATCCATCATATAATGGAACATCTACATTTGTAGCAGATAAGAAAAATGTTGAAAAAGCATTTATAGATTATTACGGTTTAGAAGGTGACAAAAAAGTAGAATGTGAAAATCATCTTAGATTTTATAGTAATCAAGGATTAAAGAAATATGTTGAACCATATATGCTAGATGGAAAGACTGCTGAAGAATTAGAAACAAAAACTGATGGATATATAAATGTGGCTGTGTACAATAGTTTTTATGATATGATAAAAACTAGTACTCAGAAAAAGATATTTAAAGATTTAAAACAAGGGGATATAATCGATATTGGTGTAAAATACCATAATGGAGATAAAATAGAAAAGAAAAATGTAAAAGTAAGAGTAGCAGCTATTTTAAAACCTGATTGGATGTCTTATGGTGATGCACTAATGCCATATAAATTTGAGGTTATAACATCTGAAGATAATATGAAAGAACTTTTAGGATTTAAAGCATATAATAACTTGACTGTAGATTATGAAAGCTTTGAAAATGAAAAAGCAAATCGTAAAGTAGAAGAATATATAACACAAAATATACCAGGAAGTATAGCTTTAAAAGTAGGTTTTGCCAATATTCAGAATAATTCTAAAAAAGAAGTGTTCAGAAAAAGCATGATAAACATAACTTTAGTACTTATGATTGCAGCAATAAGTATATTCTGTACAGTTAAATCTAACTTAATGGAAAGAAGAAAAGAGATATTTACAATGAGAGCTTTAGGAATGTCTGCTAAGGATATGAATAGAATGAATATGTTCGAAGCAATAACATATGCAGTATTAAGTATAGTATCTGGAATAGCATTAGCTACATATAAACTTGTGAAATATGTGGAATGGAACAATAATGCATATACAAACTTTGGAATAGAGCATTTTATGGACTTTACATTCCCATATCCACAAGCGATAATATTTGCAGTTGTTACACTAGCTACTTGTATAATAGCGGTAAAACTAGCTAATAGAGATTTTAAAAATAAAGAAATATCAGATGGTATGAGAGATATAGATTCATAAACTTACCATTCGGGACGTTTTTCCTACCGTTTAGACCAAAGTTATTGTTTTTAATGATTTAAAATGTTATTTTAAAGACAAGAAATTTAAAGAAAAACTTCTTAACTATGATATATTAACTGAATTAAATAAATTGATAATAGCAGCCTGTACACAGAAGAAAATAAAAAATATTTGGCAGAGGATACTATTTGATATTCTAATTTAGTTCAGATTTATATATAAAATAATTAAAAAAGAGAAGGAACGAAAAATGTCTGAATTAAAAGAAAGTAAAAAAATAAAAATAGAGGAAAAGATAGATTTAAAAGAAATAGAAATGCAGGCAGATCCTTGTAAAAATAATAATGGTCAAAATTGCAGATATGATTGCTGTAGAGATTGTCATGATGGTAGTGCATATGTATCACAAAAAATGTAATAAAATGAATTGAATAAAAAATAAATAATCAATAGGGAGATGAAGTCTTAATCTCCCTATTTTGTAAAATATCAAAGAAAGGGGAGGTGTATTATGAGAATATACAGAAAATTATCTCTTCTATATATGAAAAAAAATAAATCAAGAACAATTATGATGTTTGCAATAGTAATAGCAACAGTAGCGTTTATGCTATCTATAGATATGATTAAAATTTCTCAAGCATATAATAAGGTTGAAGCATATAAAAAAGCATATGGTGATTATCATGTAGAATATGTAGATATTAGTAAAGAAAAGTTAAATAAAGTAGAAAAAGACAGTAGAGTTGGATATAGAGATAATGTACAAAACTTAGGATTTTTAATAAACAAAGAAAATGGAACTAAAGTTGAGTTAAAATCATTTAATGGAGAAAATGATAATTCAAAGAATTATTTTGATAGAAAAGGTCAGATTCTAAAAGGAAATAAACCTAAAGATAATAATGAAATAGTACTAGATGAAGAAAGTGCTAAGAATTTAGGAGTATCAGAAAATCCTATAGGAAAGACAATTTCTTTTGAACTTAGAAAAAAGTATAATCTTCCTAATGGAGAGGAAAGATTATACTCTGAAAATAAAAAATTTAAAGTTGTTGGAATTATAGAAAGAGAGTATAAAGGACTAAATAGCAGTCTTTTTGGAGGAGCTGAACAAGAAAGAGGAATAAGCTATACATATGGGGACTTTAACGGGAAAAATATAATACCAAAAGAAGCAATAACATATGATGTAATACTTAGATTTACAGGAAATGAATTATTAGCTGGTAAAAAACTAGAATACTTGATGATGGATTTGAAATTAGGAAGAATGTCTGTAAATCCAAATGGAAATTACTTATCAGCAATGTATTCAATAAATGATATAAGAGATTTGACTAATATTAATGAAAATAATTTAATTTTAATATCAACAGTTATACTTTTAGTATTTAATATGTTAAATATAATTTGGGGAGAATATCTAAGAGAAATAAGTATGTTAAGGCTTATTGGAGCAAGAAAAAGAGATATAAGATTAATGGTAGTATATCAATCAATTTTGCTTGCTATAATAGGAATCGCTATAGGAATAATTGTTGGATTAGGTATTACAGAAATAGGAATAAATGTATTTAAAGACACAACACTAGAACTAGCTAAATTAAAACCAAAAATGCATATAGACTTAGATGTAGTATCAAAGACAATAACGGTATCAGTATTAGCGATAGTGTTAGCGACAATAATTCCTGTTATAAAAATAGGAAGAGTAGGATGCATGGAGGCAGTATCAAATTCTTTAAAAACTAAAAATAAAGGAAAACAATCAAAAGTAGGAAACTTTATTCAAAATAGATTAGGAATATACAGATATATGGGAGTTAGAAATCTTTGGCTTAAAAAGACAAGAACTCTTGTATCAATTCTAACAATTTCACTTTGTGGATATCTAATAATATATACTTTTTCAAGTATGCAAGATGAAGTAGATGATAAAATAAGAAGAATATACTACAAATATGATATGGAATTTAGACCAGGAATTTCTAATGATATAGATGAGTTTAAAATATCTGAGGATAAAATAGAAAAAATAAAAAATATGGATGGTGTTAAAAAAGCAAGTGCTTCTTTTAATGCAGACACTACATTTATCGAAGAAAAAAATAATATAAACAAAATTTTCATAGATTATTATGGAATAAAAGAAAGTGAAAAAATTGAATTTGAAAGTTATCTTAGATTTTTGAATAATGAAGATATACAAGAAAAAGTAGAACCATATATGCTGGAAGGAAAAAAATCTAAAGATATATTGGGGAAAACAGATGGATATATAAATGTAGCTGTATTTAATAGTTTTTACGATGTTACAAAAACACATACTTACCACAGTATATATAAAAATTTAAAGGTAGGGGATATCATTGATATAGGTGTAAATTATCATAATGGAGATAAAATAGAAAAAAGAAATGTAAAAGTTAGAGTAGGAGCTATTCTTAAAGATGACTGGCAATCTTATGGAGATTCTCTTTCCCCAGATAAATTTGAAGTTATAACATCTGAAAATAATATGAAAGAGTTATTAGGAATTAAAGCATATAATAGTCTTACTGTAGATTATAAAGATATTGATAATTTAGCAGAAAATAGAAAAATAGAAAAATATGCAAGAAAAAATATACCAGGTGCTGTTATTTTAAAAGAAAGTTTTTATAATGATCAAAAACAAGCAGATAAAAATATATTTAGAGAAAGCATGATAAATATAACACTAATACTTATGATAGCAGCGATAAGTATATTCTGTACAGTTAAATCAAACCTTCTAGAAAGAAGAAAAGAAATATTTACAATGAGAGCATTGGGAATGTCTGCTAAGGATATGAGTAGTATGAATATGTGGGAATCAATGACATATGCTGTATTGAGTGTATTATCTGGAATAGGATTAGCTACATATGCACTTTTCAAATTTGTTGAGTGGAACAATAATGCATATACAAACTTTGGAATAGAACATTTTATGGACTTTACATTCCCATATCCACAAGCGATAATATTTGCTGTTGTTACATTAGCTACTTGTATAATAGCAGTAAAACTAGCTAATAGAGATTTTAAAAATAAAGAAATATCAGATGGTATGAGAGATATAGATTCATAAACTTACCATTCGGGACGTTTTTCCTACCGTTCAGACCAAATCTATTGTTTTTAAATATTTAAAGTGATAATTTAAATATATAGATATATATATCAACAATACTTATATAGAAAGGAAAATCCGTTATGAAAGATTTAAATTTAGTGGAAAGCTTAGAAGTTTGTAATTTAAAAAAATACTATGGTAAAGATGAAAGTCTTGTTAGAGCTGTAGACGGAATTGATTTAAAAATAGAAAAAGGGAAATTTACTTCTATAATCGGAGCTTCTGGTTCTGGAAAGAGTACATTACTTCATTGTATGGCAGGGTTAGACAAACCAACAAGTGGAGAGGTAAAACTTGGAACAAAAAGTCTATATGATTACAATGATAACGAATTATCAAAAATAAGACGTAAAAAATTTGGATTTATATTCCAGAGTTTCAACCTTATACCAGTAATAAATGTATACGATAATATTGTACTGCCAATACTTTTAGATGGTGGAAAAGAAGATAAAGCATATATAGATAGAATAATAAAAGCTGTAGGACTTACAGATCAGATAAAAAAATTCCCAAATGAGCTATCAGGAGGACAGCAGCAGAGGGTTGCAATAGCTAGAGCACTTTCAAATAAACCTGCGATAATATTTGCCGATGAGCCAACTGGTAATCTAGATTCAAAGACTACTCAAGAGGTTATGGATCTTTTAAGTGATACAGTAAAGGAATTTAAACGGACATTGGTTATGATAACACACAATCAAGAAATAGCTGAAACTGCTGATAGAATAATAACTATAAGCGATGGAAAGATAATAAAGGATACAAATGATTTAAAGGAAAATAAATAGTATTCAAAATATCAAAATAATGTCAAATGGGACTGTTGTATAAATTGCAACAGTCCCATTTTTTAGTTTAAAATCTCTATCAGAGAGTATAAGTCAGTAATTATTAAGTAGCTTAAATTAGTTTAACGACTTTAAAAAAAATAAGTGATAATATATAATTAAATATATATGAAATAAAGAAAAAGTAAGGGTGTAATCCTTAATTTAAACATATTATACGAGGAGTGATAAATTTGAAATCAGTAAATGATGCGATATTGTCCCCTAATATGGAATATGGAATCAATGAAGATATCGTAGTCTATGATGGAAGATTTTGTGTATATTTAGATAAAAAATATAAATGCAATGGAAAGATATTTTTAAAACCATCTTCTCCATCAGCGATAACATTTAAAGCTAGAATAGTATCGACAGCAGATGATAGTTTAGAAGAGTGCAGTTTGGACGATGCTGTTTTAGAGATACATGGATACAAACTTTCATCGGCGACAATAAGAAGAATAAACGAAACATCAGTAGAGGGATATATTAACAATGATTGTATAAAGTCTAAAAATTCTTATGTAAGCTATATAGATTTTGATTTATTAAATATAGATAAAATACCCGGAAAGCTTATAAAGACAAAAGAAAAAGTATTTGCAGGTAGATTAGAGTTTGAGCTAAATGGATATTTAATAACAATCGATAAAAGATATGACTACAGAAGAGAGTTTTACGAAGAGCTTATTGAAAAATCAGGTACAGTTACAACTCATGTAGGTAGGATAAGAAAGAAAGATGGGACATTGTTTAAGACAAATAATATAATGGGGCTTTTAGATAGGATTTGTACAGCATTTAGTTTTGCTTGTGGAAGATATGTATCTTTTTCAGGTATAAGGGGATATCAGGATGAAAACGAGGTTTACAGAGCTTGGAATAGTGGAATGGTAACGCCTTTTACATTTTTACCTACTTGGACAGATACACTTACAAATTATAGAAATTATGAAAAGTATTTATCTCTTATGTGCAGGAGATTGGAGGACTTCTACTATGGTCCAGCTATTAAAAACGCTGTGGATTGGTATATAGAGTCTTTAAATAATTTAACTATGGATAATGATATAATATCTGTTCAAATAGCGCTAGAGTCGCTATCTTATGTAGTACTAGTAGAAAAAACTAAGACGATTACAGACACAGAGTTTGATAAGAACTCAGCCTCTAAAAATATAAGAATGTTACTTCAAATCTGCAATATTCCATTTGGAGGAGATGAGATGGAGATTTTCTCAGATGAAATAAGAGAAGAATTTGCAGATGGGATAGATCTTATAAGCTATTACAGAAATAAGATTGTACACCCAAGTAAGAGAAGAAACAAAGTATTTTTATCTGCCGAAGATATTTGGAATATACTTGTAATAGGTATTCATTATATAGAATTGGCGATATTATATATAATTGGGTACAAGGGAGAGTATTCAAACAGACTGAAAGAAAGGTCTTTTGGAGAAGTAGAAGTTGTTCCGTGGAATTAAATTTACAAAAAGATTTAAAAATGAAAGATGATGTAAAAATAAAGTCAATTATTTTAAAAGTTCAAAAAATATGTTGACTTTATTTTTATTCTGGTATAGAATAATAAACATAACAAAGCAGAGTAAATAATCAGATAAAGCGAAGAAGAGAAATAGTAGATAGTAAAGTCTTTTCAGAGAGATTTCGGTTGGTGTGAGAAATCAAGAACTAATTATCGAACACATCTCAGAGCATAGCACCGAGAAAGAAAGTTCATGTAGGCTGCTACGGTAGTACCCGTTATCGTACAAGGGTATCGTCTTTTAATAAGACTGTACTCTATGAGGCTAGTATCGTGAGGTACTAGTGAAGAGAGGTGGAACCACGGAATTAATACTCCCGTCCTCTAGCTTAGCTAGAGTGCGGGAGTTTTTATTTACCTAAAAATAGAAACTGCTTGAATGAAAGTGGAGTTAAATCTGAGAATTATCACAAGGAAGGTTTTCTGAATATTTGCATAACTGCAAGAATAAAAAATATAATTACAGGAGGAAACGAAAATGAAAAAATTATTAAGAAAAGTGATGGTAGTATTTGCAGCAATGGTAATGGTATTAGGGATGACAGCTTGTTCATCAAAAGATAGTGGAAGTTCAGATAACAAGGTAATCGTAGGATTTGACAACACATTTGTACCTATGGGATTTTTAGATGAAGATGGAAATACAGTAGGATTTGACGTTGATTTAGCAAAAGAAACATTTGAGAGATTAGGAATGGAAGTAGAGTTCCAGCCAATAGATTGGTCAATGAAAGAAACAGAGCTAAACAGTGGTAACGTGGATGTTTTATGGAATGGATATTCATTAAGCCCAGAAAGAAAGAAAATAGTTTCTTATTCAGATCCATATCTTCAGAACAAACAGATAATAGTTACAATGGCAGATTCAAATATAAATAAGAAAGCTGATTTAGCAGGAAAAGAAGTAGGAACTCAGCAGGAATCAACAGCTCAGGCTGCAGTAGAAGCAGATACAGAGTTTGTAAGTTCATTAAAAGGTGGAGCACCAGTTCTTTACGATACTTATGATAAAGCTCTTAGAGATTTAGAGATAGGAAGAACTTCAGCAGTAGCAGGAGATGAAGTTTTAATAAGATACTATATGTCACAGAAAGGTGAAGATAAATATAAAGTATTAGAAGAAAACTTCGGATTAGAAGATTATGTAGTAGCATTTGCAAAAGACAACACAGAATTAAGAGATAAGGTAAATGATACATTAAAAGAAATAAAAGATGATGGAACATTTGACGAAATATATGCAAAATGGTTCAAATAAGATATGTTAAAGGGAATAGTTAAATATAGAAGTAAATTATATAAAATAAAGGGAATAGATTTATTGATTAATTAAGGAAATAAAGCAGTGAAGGAGAATGAGAATTATGATAGAAGGTATAAAAATAGTCGTAGCGCTATTTGCAATAACATTAGTACTTTCAATTCCAGCCGGGATTGGAGTAGCTCTTTTAAGAATTTCAAAAAACGTAATAATAAGAAAGGTGACATCTTTTTACATACTTATAATGAGAGGTACTCCACTTCTTCTTCAGATGATAGTTATATTCTATGGTCTTCCACTTATAGGAATAACATTTGATAGATTTACAGCAGGAGCGGTTGCATTCTTCTTCAACTATACAGCGTATTTTGCAGAGATATTTAGAGGGGGAATACAATCAATAGACAAAGGTCAGTACGAAGCAGCTTATGTTTTAGGATTTGATAAAGTTTCAATGTATAAAAGAATAATACTTCCTCAGGTTGTAAAAAGAGTATTAGCGCCTGTATCAAATGAAGTAATAACACTTGTAAAAGATACTTCTCTTGTATATATATTAGGTCTAAACGATATATTAAGAATATCTCAGATAGCGATGAACAGAGAAGGAAGTTTAATGCCACTTGCATGGGCAGGTTTAATCTACTTAGTATTCATAGCAATTCTTACAAAAGTATTTGAAAAACTTGAAAAGAGATATTCTTACTATAATTAAGAGTTTTGATATTGAACTTACGGTTTAGAGCTTAATTTCAACTAGGAGGAATGCGAAATGATAGAGGTTATAAATTTAAAGAAAAAATTTAAAGATACAGAAGTTTTAAAAGATATTTCATTTGATGTGAAGGATGGAGAGATAGCTGTTGTAGTTGGAAAATCTGGAGCAGGTAAGACAACTCTTATGAGATGTATAAATGGATTAGAAGATTTTGATTCTGGAGAGCTTGTGTTAAATGGAGAGTCTATTAAAAATAACAACGACATGAAGAAAGTAAGAGGGAAAATTGGAATGGTATTTCAAAACTTCAACCTATTTCCTCACATGACAGTTATAGAAAATATAATAGAAGCTCCTATAAATGTATTTGGAGAAAATAAAGAAGAGGCATTAAAAAAGGCAAATGATCTTTTAAAAATGGTAGACCTAGCAGACAAGGGCGATAATTATCCTTTCCAGTTGTCAGGTGGTCAACAGCAGAGGGTTGCAATAGCTAGAGCTTGTGCATTAAAACCAGATGTAATATGCTTTGATGAGCCAACTTCAGCACTAGATCCTGAGTCTATACAAAATGTAATAGATGTTATAAAAAAATTAAAAGAAAACGGAATGGCTATAATAATAGTTACTCACGACATAGGCTTCTGTGATGTAATAGCTGATAAAATAATTAGGTTAGAAGCGGGAATTATAAAAGAAGTAAAAAATAATAATAAATAAAATATAAAAAATAAGGGAGAAGTAGCAGTTATTATTTCTCTCTTTTTTGTCGGTTGAACGGCTTAAATTTAACATTTGAAGCTAAAAAGAATTGAATAAAATATTCATTTCCTATAAAATTAGATATGGACTATAAAAATAGACTATATAATGGGAGGACGTAATGGAAGGAATAAAAATATTTTCAGATAGTACTTGCGACTTACCTATAGAAGAGGTAAATAGAATGAATATAGGTATAATTCCTCTAACAATAAACTTTGGTGAGGAAGTATACAAAGAAGGTATAGATATAACTACAAAAGAAATATTAGAAATAGTGAAGAAGACAGGAGAACTACCTAAGACAGCATCTCCTTCTCCAGCAGAATTCTACGCAGCATTTGAGCCGTATGTAGAAAAAGGAGATACTATAATATACATAGGACTTTCTTCAAAATTATCTTCTACAGTTGCAAATGCTATGATAGCAAAGAATATGTTTGACAATAATGAAAACATACATATAATAGACTCTTTAAATTTATGTGGAGCAATAGGTGGATTAGTTAGAAACACTTATAATTTATTAGAAGAAGGAAATTCTGTTGAAGATACAATAGCTGAGATAGAAAAAGTTCTTCATCACTACAAATTATTCTTCACAATGGATAAGTTAGATTACCTTTATAAAGGTGGAAGATGTAGTGGAATGCAGTTTATATTAGGTAGCACTTTTGGAGTTAAGCCTATAATAGAAATGACTACAGAAGGTCTTGATGTTTGGAAAAAGACTAGAGGTAAGAAAAAAGCGATAGAAATGATGCTTGAAGAAGCTGAAAGAGATAAAGATAGAATATACAATGATGAGATTCATGTAGCTGCTATAACAGGTAGTGAAAAAGAATTAGAAGGTATAAAAGAACAGCTTACAAAAAGAACAGGAATAACTAAATTCCATGAATACAGTGTTGGATGCACAATAGCTAGTCACTGTGGAGATGGGACAGTAGGATTTGGATATTTCTTAAAAGAAAATTAAATATGAGTATATAGGGATGTCTAAAATTTTAAAGGCATCTCTTTTTTGCTTATTCTCATATCAATCCTCCTCGCCAGGCTTCGACGATTTCTTTATCTTGTTCTCACTCCGCTCGAAACAAGGATGAAATCGTCTGTAGATTGTTGAGTTTGGATTGATATGGAACAAGCAAAAGAGATAACCTTTAAAATTTTAGGACATCCCATTACACCATAATAAATTTTCTTTTAAGAAATATTAAAACGCACGTCGAAGCATGGAGAGGAGTTTGTCTATAAATTCAATACTGCGAGTAAATATAATAATTATAAATTTAGATTTATCCACTCTAACAAGTCTGTAATTTTATAATAGATAATAAAAAAGACTGTTGCAATTTTTGCAACAGTCTTTGTATTTGTTTTTAATTAGTCATTTAAAGTGTATGCATTAGCATATTTTTCTCTTAATTCAGCAACTTTGTCTTCGTAAGCTTTTAGCTGTTTTAACTGAGCTAATTTACCTAGTATTTCGTCTTTTACTTCTTCGAATTTAGATACACCAGCTTCGTGACGTTCTTCAACTTTTATTAAGTGATATCCGAATGAAGTTTTAACTGGTTCAGATAATTCACCTTCGTTCATGCTGAATACTGCTTCTTCGAATTCAGGAACCATCTGTCCTTTTCCGAATAAACCAAGATCTCCACCCTGCATGTTAGATGGGCAATCAGAGTAGTCCATAGCAGCCTGTTCAAATGTTTTTTCTCCAGCTTTTATTTCTTCAGCTATTTCTTTAGCTCTTTTTTCAGCAGCTTCGAAAGCAGCTTCATCGTCAGCTTTTATAAGTATATGTCTAGCTTTAGCCATTTCGTCAACTTTGAATTCATCCTGATGTTCATTGTAGTAAGCTTTAGCTTCTTCTTCTGTTGGCATAGCAGCCATGAATAACTGATTTAAAGCATGCTGTTTTAACATGTTTATAGTAACCTGTTCCATTAAAGCTTTGAATTCTTCAGTTTCATCAACTTTGTTGTCTTTTGCTTCTAAGTAGAATAATTCCTGGTTAACAAGGTCTTCTAATAATCTTTTTTTACCTTCTTCACTCTGGAACCGCATCTGCTGCTGTGGATGCATTGATTTTACAGCGTTATCTAAGTCTATGTTAGATATTTCTCTACCATTTATAGTGGCTAATACTTTTCTTTCCATGATAAATTTTCCTTCTTTCTTTAAATAAAATTTATTTCTATCATTTATAATAACAGAAAAAAACGATTTTGTCTAATGCCTCAAGTAAAAATTGTTAGTAGAAGATAGTGAGTGCTAACAATAGTAAAAATGACATAATTCCTACGACACCTTCATCATTCTTTTTCTTGAAAACTTCTCTATAAGAAAAATACAAATAAACGCATATAGAGAATATTTTAAAGTAGAAAAGAGGTATGTTTTTAGGAAATAGCACAAAACTGAAAAGTGAAACAACAAAGGCTACAACGGTACTAGATCTGTAGTAAAACATCATAGATGATTTTTTCTCTTCATCAGCCTTGAAAAATCTAATTACAAAAAGTATAAAATATATTCCAGCAAATAGAGAATAGCTTAAAAATAATATGTATTCTAATTTTCTACTGGAAATAACATTCCACTTGTACCACATAATTGGCCAAAAGCACAGTGTTAGTAATCTAAAATAGTGTTCAAAAAAATTGTCAGATTCTAAAAGTTTGTTCATATCAAATAATTCCTCTCCTAAAAAATAAAAAGAGCTTTTGTATAATAGAAAGGCTCCTGCTAAAAAGCAGAAGCCTGAATATCTAAAAATTATCTGTTGTTGTTTGTAACTACTATTGCCATTTTAGCTTCTGCATTGTAGCTTACCTGTATTAGCTGGTTTCTTCTTATATGTTCAAGATCTTCCCCACCGTAACGTATTTCTAATTTGATAGGTTTTTTACCCTGTTTGATTATTGCAACATAGTTGTTTTTGTCTCTTTTTTCAAGAGATACTAAAGTACCGACATATGGTGTGAAAGTCTGATATTTTTCAGCCTGTTTTCTTATAACAAAGAATGAAATTACAGCTATTGCTATGTTTATTCCGAATGTTATCCAACCATTTATGTGAAGATATATACCTCCAAATAATACTATTAGCATTATTACTACAGGTACTATAGTTTTCTTTAATATTATTTTACCTAATATTTCGTTGGCTTTTTTCTCTGGGCCAGACATAGTTTTAGATCTTGCGAATGATTCTGCAAATCTCTGTTTTAAACTCATACTTTTCCTCCTATAAAATTATAATTAAGTGATAATAACAATATTCTGCTTGTTCAAGAATTTTTATTTATAATATAAATTGTTATATTTCTGTCATTAGATATAATAAAGCAAAATACACTTATAATTCTAACATAAAGTTTCAAAAAAATAAATAACATAGAAAAGAAAAAAACTATAAATTTATTA
>SAMEA3387476__coassemble_1433_pt1 | contig 21706 bp, 18 predicted proteins | sample SAMEA3387476__metabat2_low_PE_029 | metagenome-assembled genome bin SAMEA3387476 (sample SAMEA3387476) | Felis catus | biome: Faeces | place: United Kingdom | collected 2012
ATTTTATATAGTAGAAAAAATTCTGTTTAAAATATATAATAAATATAATGAAATAAAAATCTGCGAAACATTTAATATTAAAAATTGTGTTTGATATATAAAATTATAATGTGTATATAAATTTGTGGGGAGTAAATTTATGATAACAGTAAGAAAATTAAAATTAACGATAATTAATGATGATGAAACAAAAAGAAATGAACAATATAAATTTATAAGAGATTCACAATATGCTCAGTATCAAGGATTAAATTTGGCTATGAGTGTATTAACAAATGCTTATTTATCTGCTAATAGAGATATAAAGAGTGATTTATTTAAGGAAACTCAAAAGAACTTAAAAAACAGTAGTTCTATATTTAATGATATTCCTTTTGGAAAAGGAATAGATAGTAAATCATCTATAACACAAAAGGTGAAACAAGATTTTAGTATCGCTATAAAAAATGGATTAGCTGGAGGAGAAAGAAATATAACAAATTATAAAAGAACTTTTCCTTTAATGACTAGAGGAAGAGATTTGAAGTTTTCTTATAAAGATGATTGTTCAGATGAGATAATAATAAAATGGGTTAATAAAATAGTGTTTAAGGTTGTAATTGGTAGAAAAGATAAAAACTATTTAGAATTAATGCATACGTTAAATAAGGTGATTAATGGAGAATATAAAGTTGGTCAATCGAGCATATATTTTGATAAGAGCAATAAACTGATATTGAATTTAACTTTATATATACCAGAAAAGAAAGATGATGACGCTATAAATGGTAGGACTTTGGGGGTAGATTTAGGGATAAAATACCCAGCCTATGTATGTTTAAATGATGATACTTTTATACGCCAGCATATTGGAGAAAGCTTAGAGTTATCAAAACAAAGAGAGCAATTTAGAAATAGAAGAAAAAGATTACAACAACAATTAAAAAATGTAAAAGGTGGCAAGGGTAGAGAGAAGAAACTAGCAGCTTTAGACAAAGTAGCAGTATGTGAAAGAAATTTTGTTAAAACATATAATCATACTATAAGTAAAAGGATAATTGATTTTGCTAAGAAAAATAAATGCGAGTTTATAAATTTAGAACAATTAACTAAAGATGGATTTGATAATATAATTCTTAGCAATTGGAGTTATTATGAACTTCAAAATATGATAAAATATAAAGCAGATAGAGAAGGTATAAAAGTTAGATATGTTAATCCAGCATATACATCTCAAAAATGTAGTAAGTGTGGGTATATAGATAAAGAAAATAGACCTACTCAGGAAAAATTTAAATGTGTTAAATGTGGTTTTGAGCTTAATGCGGATCATAATGCAGCTATTAATATTTCAAGATTAGAAGAATAATATTTATATAATTTTTAAATAATAATGGTTCTATAGGCGATTTAGCGTCTAAAGGTTGAGGGATAAGACAAAATGGTTAAGGTTTCGACCAACTAACTACTTATCCACTCGGTAAACGGTAAAAACTCATACTAATATTCTTTATAGATAACGTGGTATGACATTCCAAGAATTATATAAATTGTCGACCTTAGATAATGTAAAATACCTAGGAGATAGACAAAATGAGATATTGCAATAGTTGGATCTGTTTTTTATCAAGAAGGACTATTTTTTATTTTGGAAAATATATGTTTATTTGTAGGTAGACAAATAGTACATCTGTATATGTTGCAATTGCTAGGTTTAATATATAACGTATTTGATTAGAACCATATTGGAATGTAAATATGTGCAAACAATACTCTAGGACAATTGTTCTTAATTTGATTAGAACCATATTGGAATGTAAATCGTTATGAGGAAATAGGTGGGGTTACTCATTTTGTTATTTGATTAGAACCATATTGGAATGTAAATTTTAAGAAGAAGTCCGTGGTCTAAGGAACAAGTATAATTTGATTAGAACCATATTGGAATGTAAATTCTTTAGATTTCAAATTCTTTGACTCAGTAAGCCATTTGATTAGAACCATATTGGAATGTAAATGCTAATTTTAAATTTGATAAAAATTTCTTTGATGAATTTGATTAGAACCATATTGGAATGTAAATTGAAGTATAACCTCTGTGTCAGTTGCCGAGCTACAAATTTGATTAGAACCATATTGGAATGTAAATACTTCTAAATATCTATGTGCGTCGTCTGAGTCCACGATTTGATTAGAACCATATTGGAATGTAAATGTTCTAGAAAACTGTAATAAAGTTATAATGAAAGTCATTTGATAAGAACCATACTGGAATGTAAATTATGTATTGCATATTGTTGACCAAGGTCCTATTGAATCTGACTAGAACTATTTTATGACAATTATGCAAATTAATATTTTTTAGCCAAGAAAACCAACATACGAAAGTTTTCTTGGCTATTATTTTAAATACTATTCCCTAGACTGCATTTGTTCTATTAATGACTATTGTCTATATTTTCTAATTGACCAAGTTGCCAAAACAAACTCTAAGATAAATAGAACTAATACGAATAATCCCATATCAAATATAGGGAACTGATAAGGAAGTACTCTACCTGTAAAAGCTGCAGTACTTACTTTTCTACATGCGACTATAGAAATAGGAGTACCAACAATCACTGTAACAATTGTTGCAGCAAACAAGTAACATAGACCTTCAGTTACATACATTTTGTAAAGTTGTTTTTCAGTTAAACCTATAGAACGTAAAATACTATTTTCTACCTTCCTAGATATTTGATTAGATAAAGTTGTATTAATTAGATTAATAACACCAAATAAGAAAATTAACCAAGATAAAATTTGTAACCCACCAAATGAAATCTCATTAACCATTTTCTCATATTCAACTTGTTCCTTAAACTTATCCAAAGATAAATTATTACTTTCTGCAACAATATTATCGAGTGCTTTTTCTACAGATTTTTCTTTTTCAGGGTCTATTACAACACTCCAAGAATAATTATAATTATCTATATTTGGAAATGCTTTATCAAAAATTGATTTTGGAGCAAAGAATTGAGTTGAGTCAGTAGCCAACTTATCATGTCCATTTGTTACTTTAAGATGATCATAAAGACCTGAAACTGTTACTGTAATAGATTTTTTATCTAAAATTAAATTCACTTTAGAACCTACCTTTATTTCTGGAAAGTGATTAGATATAAGCTTAGCTACTAAAATACTATTAGAATCAGTAGGCATTTTCCCTTCTATAAGATAGTCTTGTATTTCAGAAAATTTTTCATCAGTGATAATATCACACATTCCAGCGATACCAGAGGAAGTTTTAGAACTTGTAATCCTAGCAAAAACAGCTTGTCGATCTTTAATAACATTTGTAACTCCATCAATAGATAATATTTTTTTCTTTAAATTATCATTCAAAGGATTACCTGATGAGAAAATCTCTTGTCCTTTTCTATTTACTTTATAATTCATTAATTGTATCTCTTATATCCGTATTACATATACGTTTTATAGGATAATAAACAGCCAAAACAGAAGCTCCTACTACAAATAAGAAAATAAACACAAGTGAAGTTACAGGTAGCGTCCACTTAGCATAAGCAAAATGAGAAGAAATCAAAAAGTCGTAAATAAACTTACTAATAGGCAACCCTATAACGCATCCAAGAACACATCCACACAACGAATATGTAAACGCTTCAGATGAAATCATTCTAACTATCTGCTTATTGCTAACACCTATTGCACGCATAGAGCCGTACTGCTTCATTCTTGCACTTACACTCATCGAAATACTATTCATAATATTTAGCACAGAAACAATAATAATAACTGCCAAGAATCCGTAGATAAATAGCTTAAAGGCAAGGAAAGTCGCTGATGTATCTTGATCTCTCATATCATTAAAAACATATCTATTATTTAAAAGATTTTCTATTGATATAACATCCTGTCCAGAAAATTCTCTTGAAGTTTTAATCATAACCAAAGAATAATCTGACATGCCTGTGATATTTTCAAAAGTTTTATCAGATGTGATAAATGTAACTTTTCCGTCTGAAGCTCCATCTTGAGAAAATGGATTAAGCTTTAACCTACCAGCTATCTCAAAATCTTTACCGTCAAGATATACCTTATCTCCAATATTTACGTTATTTTTATCATCTGATATTACAAGGACATAGTTGCCATTTGTAAACATTTTAGACAAATCACTGCCTTTTTCTAGTAAATCGTCTTTTTCAAGACATTCTAGGTCAAAATCACCGTATGAAATTAAATCAACTTTATCATCTACATCGAGATTTTCACCTAAATTTGTAGGAACATCAAACACACTCCTACGAGCAAATACCTTTTCAACGCCGTTTATCTTTTCTAATTTTGAGATAAGATTTCTATCTACTGAATTAGTTCCATCTTCACTCGATATAGATAAATTATATGAATTTGAAAATTGAGGAACTAAATGCTCTACAAAATCTATTAAAACAGAAAATGATAAGAATAGAATAATGCTCAATGCAAAAGATCCAGACATAAGCCACATATTTTTCTTTCCAGATGTAGCGTGATTAACACCTAAAGCTGTTTCTATTTTTAAAAATCTATTATTAATAGATTTAGGTTTGTTTTCTAAATTGGATGAATTTGTATTAACAGCGGTAATAGGTGAGATTTTAGATGCTTTTTTAGCAGGTGAGTTTGAAGAAATCAACACTGTTACAAGCCCTAAAACAACTCCACTTATTATCCCAATATAGCTAATTTTAAACATTGGTATTGTAGAAAACTCAAAACCTACAAAGTATTTCAATATCCCACATAGTACCCAAGTACACAATATCCCAAGTACTAAACCTATTGGAATACCTACCTTACACCAGTTTAAAGCTTCTAATCTTACAAATGTTTTTATCTGCTTTTTACTCATTCCTATGCAGCTCATCATTCCAAAGAACTTTATTCTTCTCACAACTGTACTATTTATACTGCTTGAAATCATAAGTATACTAGCTAAAGAAACTAATATGAATAGGAAAATAGCTACAGAGAATAGATTTTGAACAGTTGAGCTATTTTGCAATAGATAATCCATACTAAAATCGGCATGAGTAGAAGCGAGATTTTCATATTCCATTCTTACACCCATTTCAGCCATACTAAAAATAGCTGTAACCAAGAAAACAGAGCAGGTAATACACATTATTGTAAGTCTGTTTTCTCTTTTGTGAATTTTAGAAGATATAGGTATTAAACTAAGATAACTTTTCATAATTAATACCTCCCAAAATCTGTAAGAACACCGTCAGATACTTCAATTATTCTATTTGCAGCTTGTGCAATTCCATTACTGTGGGTAATCATAATAATTGTCTGTTTGTATTTTTTAGCAGCATTTTTTAATAAAGTAATAACTTCGCTGCTGTTTTTAGAGTCCAAGTTTCCAGTTGGCTCATCAGCGAGTATTAAAGCAGGTCTAGTTATTAAAGCCCTCCCAATAGCAACTCTCTGTTGTTGCCCACCAGATAACTGACTAGGAAGATGATTTCTTCTCTCGGTCAAATTTAACACAGAAAGTATTTCCTCAAGGTAGTCCATATCTGGCTTTTTATAGTCCAATAAAATAGGGAAGATTATATTCTGTTCTACAGTTAGCTCTGGAATCAAATTGAAATTTTGGAAAACAAAACCTATATTTCTTCTTCTAAAAACAGTTAGCTTTTCATTATCCATATTAAATATATCGTTTCCATCTATAAAGACTTTTCCAGATGTAGGAGTATCTATTCCACCAAGTATATTTAAAAGAGTACTTTTACCAGATCCAGACTCTCCAACTATTGCTACAAACTCTCCCTTAGAAACCGAGAATGTAGCATCTTTTAAAGCCTCTACTTTTGTATCTCCAGCACCATAAGTTTTAGAGATTGATTTAACTTCTAATAAATCCATATTTATCAACACCTCTCTTTATTTGATACTGAAAGTTTAACATCATAATATTACTCAGATATTACTCTAATACTACAATTTTGTAGGAATTGAAAAATTAATAGTGAATTTTGTGTAATGTCCCAAGCTACTATCTACTTCTATAGTTCCGTTATGTGCTTCGATTATAGATTTTGCAAGGGGTAGACCAAGCCCAATACCTTGAGTATCCTTAGAAAATCTACTTCTATAGAATCTCTTAAATATGTGATGTAAATCTTCTGGGTGAATTCCACTTCCATTGTCCTTTATAATAATTTGTATTATCGTTGGTAATTTTCTCCATTCAACATTGATACTGTTTCCGGATTTTGTATGGTCAAAGGAATTTTTTATAATATTTTCCAATGCCTCAATTATCCAAGATTTATCACATAATATTTCCATATCATCTCCGGTAAATGTTAGGTATTTATTCTCTGATTTAGCTCTATATGAGAAGTCATTTTCTATGGAGTACATTATATCAGAAAGATTTTCAGAGTTTTTTTCAAAGGATAGTGTACCAGCATCAAGTTTAGTTATTTTAAGCAAGTTTTGTACTAGGTTTTCTATTCTGTCTAATTCCTTTTCTGATAGATTTGAGAATTCTTGTATTGTATCAAGTCCATCTGCTTCACCTTGAATTATTCCATTATAAATATTTAAACTAGCAATAGGAGTTTTTAGCTGATGAGATATATCAGAAATTGTATTCTTCAAAAATACTTTGGACTTTTCTTCATTTTCAGCATTTGCATTTAATATTGATACTATTGAATTTATCTCATGAAATAATTTGTATATGCTGCCTTCATAATTGCAATCTATTCTAGCATCTTGGTTTCCATTTATATAAGATTGAATCTGTTTGCTTGCATTATTTATAATTTTATTCTGTTTTACAAAATATTTATAAATGAAATATATCATAAGTAAGCCCATAATCAAATAATCAGCCATTATAAATAGAAAGGTATTTGATTTAGTGCTAAATAATATAAAAAGAGCAGTTACATTAAATACAATCAGAACAAAAATAAGTTTTTTAAAAAGAGAAAGCACATCTCTATCTGATAATATGTTCATCATACTTTGTTTCTTATCCATAATTTAATCACCTACATTCCATTTATATCCCATTCTCCTTACAGTTACGATATTTGTAGGGTTTGAAGGATTATCCTCAACTTTTTTTCTAAGCCTTCTTATATATACTGTAAGAGTGCTGTTGTCTATAAAGTCGTTGTTTGAATCCCAAAGTTTTCCTAGTATTTGCTCTTGAGATAGGATAATATTTGGATTTTCCATAAATAAGCAAAGTAATTTATATTCTCCAGAAGTCAAATTTAAAGTTTCTCCGTTTTTTGTAACATCTCCATTTAATAAATTTACAGAAATTCCATTTGAATTAAGTACGGTATTTTTCTGATTGAAGTCATTGCTCCTACGTAGTATAGCATTTACTTTTGATAGGAAAACTGCTAATTTAAAGGGTTTTGTAATGTAATCGTCGGCACCCATATCAAGTCCCATTATTATATCTGTTTCTTCATCAGCAGCTGTTAAAAAAATTATCGGTATTTTTGAATTAAGTCGTATTTTTTCACATAACTGATATCCAGAACCATCTGGAAGAGAAACATCAAGAATTGCTAAGTCGTATTTATTGTTTTGCCATAATTTTTCAGCTTCATCTATAGTTCTAGCATTGTCAACTTCATATCCTTGTTTTTTAAGTGCAAAGGATAATCCACTAATAAGGCTTAAATCATCTTCAACAAAGAAAATTTTACTCATAAAAATTCCTCCTAAATATTTATTAATGATTTTATTATATACTTGAAAAAATTATTAAACAATAAAGCAGACTAAAAAGAAGGATTTTCTATAAATCTATAGAAAATTAACAATAAGGTGGTGATATTCATGAAAAAATATCACTTTATTCTTATGGATGTAAGTGGATAAAGAAGATTCTGGATAACTAGAATAGCAATATAACTATAAAGATACAATGTGAGGAAAATTTATGAATAAAAATAATGAATTTAAAGAAAATGATTTAACAGATGAAGCTAAAAAAGGAAAAAGACTATTTATAATAGCGATACTTTGCTTTTTAATAGCATTTGGATTTATACTTTGGGCTGCAATAGTTCAAGACAAGAATGTAAAAAATAGCGATATAATTGGGATTGTTGGATTTTTAGGATTTGGTGTAGCTTCTGTAATTGTAATGATAAAAGCATTTCCTCTAATTCTATTGTATGAAAGCGATAGAGTATGGAATGAATACGAGCAAAAGGAATTATATAAAATAAGCTTTGTAAATAGAAATACATTAGAAGAAAAATTAATAAATAAAAAATTTAAGCCGTATAACGGATACTATAAAAGAAAGAAGTTTAGCTTTTTAAAGGACTCTATTACATATTATTTTAGATTTGTAGATACAAAAACAGTAAGTGGATGTGCAAAACGAGAGGTAAATGCATTTAAAAAAATTCATAAAAAAGAAAGAACAAGCTGTCTTTGTTTATTTGTATGTTTAGATGGATTAACTGACAGAGATTTACAAAATGTCAAGGATATTGGTAAAAAGTATATCGTACATGAAAATGTTCTAGATCCTCATCTGTGGGAAAATTATATAGTTGTCGCAGTAGATAAAACTACGGGAGAAGGGTATTTCATGGATATAGGAAAGAAACATAGAATATCTATATATCATCATGGATGCAAAATGATTAAAAAAATTTTATAAAAGTTTAAGATATGGAAATACTGTTGTATAAGCATTTTAGGTTTTGCAGCAGTATTTTTTTATTTTGTTATAATTTGGTTATTTTTTATTGATATTATCTAATTAAATAAAAGATATAAAATTTTGAAAGGATGGTATATATGAAAGAATTAATATTAGAAACAAAAAAATTATCAAAAGAATATAAAAATCAAAAAGCGGTAGACAAAGTTTCGTTAAACATAGAAAGAAATACAATATATGGTTTATTAGGACCAAATGGAGCAGGAAAGTCTACAATTTTAAAAATAATTGTTGGTTTATTAAAGCCTACAGATGGAGAAATAATTTTTAATGGAAATATATTGGAAAGAAAAGATTTAAAATATATAGGTTCATTAATAGAGTCGCCAGCACTTTATGGGAATTTAACGGCAGAAGAAAATCTTACGGTATATACAAAATTACTCGGTATACCTAAAACTAGAATAAAAGAAGTTTTAGATATTGTAGATTTGAAAAATACAGGTAAAAAAAGAGCTTCTCAGTTTTCAATGGGAATGAAGCAGCGATTAGGGATAGCAATAGCTCTTTTAAATAATCCAAAATTATTAATCTTAGATGAACCAACAAATGGTCTGGATCCATTTGGAATACAGGAACTTAGAAATCTTATATCTTCTTTTCCTAAAAAGGGGATAACAGTTATATTATCAAGTCACATACTTTCTGAAGTATCTCAAGTTGTGGATAAAATAGCAATAATAAACGAAGGAAAGTTACTTTTTGAAGGAATGCCAGATAAGGATGAGAATTTAGAAGAGTTCTTTACAAATACAATAGTAAAAAATAAAAATATGTAAATAAAGGAGATTTATTATGAATAGAATAGAAGCAGAAATATTAAAGTATAAAAAAACTATGATATCAAAATTAATATTGATTATACCTATATTTTTCGCAGTTTTTTCCATGGTAGTGCAAATAATAATTTCTGAAAATCCAGGAATTAAATTAGATATGGCATCAAAAGAGAGTTGGAAGATGTTTTTGACATTATCATTTAACTTTTGGTCTTTTATATTTATTCCTATGATATCAGCTCTTTTGGCAGGATTAGTTGCAAATCAAGAAAAGAAAGTAGGAAATTACAGAGCACTTTGTTGCCATGAGATTAGACCTTTAAAAATTTGGTTCTATAAGATAATAGGGATGGTAGTATATATGCTAATTGCAACAATAGTATTTATAGCAGTAGAAGTAGTAGCAGGTTCAATGAGTGCTGTAGGAAATATATCGTTTATAAAAATATTAGTAGCTGCAATAGCTTGTTTTTTAGTATCAATATCAATTTTACCAATACAATTATTCTTTGCTACAAATTTTGGAATGATTATAAATTTAGCTGTGGGATTTGTTGGAATGTTAAGTGGTGTATTAATGGCTCCTGAAAAGTATTGGATACTTAATCCTTACTCATGGGCAACTAGACTTATGTGTCCATTGATAGGAGTTCACCCAAATGGGATAGCATTAAATCAAGGTGATCCGTTATTGAATGGTGATGTAATTGGGATAGGGATTATCCTTTCTATGATAAGTTTTTCTATATTATTATTTATAACTGGAAAATTATTTGAGAAAAAGGAATTTAGATAAGGTATAAAAGGAGAGAAAAAATGATTAGTTTTTTAGAGGTTGAATGGTTAAAAACAAAAAGAAGTTTGATAAGGTGGATTGTATTTTTATCTCCAATAATTATCTCTGGATGTGCAGTATCGTATCTAATATACAGAAATGATATTTCAAACTACACTATCTATCAAAGCTTCTTTTCTATATGGTCTGCATGTATAATTCCGATTGGAGTTGGGATTATCACTGGATACCTAATATACGAAGAAAATTTATCTAATAGTTTTAATATAATACTTAGCAATGGGATAAATAGAAAAAAATTTTACTTGGCGAAATTTTTATTTTCAATTATTGCACAGGCTGTGTGTACATTTTTAGCTGTAATTATACTATGCTTGGGAATGAATGTATTAAATTCTAATAACTTAGATATAGCTTTATTTTTAAAAGCAAGTCTATTCGGCATTATAGGAACTCTGCCAATTATGGCAATACATTTAATAATAAGCTTTATATTTGGGATGGGAGCATCTATTGGAGCTGGAATATGTGGCTTTTTAGTAGCAACTTTAATTGGAACAACAGCTATAGGAGATAATATTTGGATGTTTATACCCTGGTCTTATCCTGTAAAAATGAGTATGATTCCTTATATATTACAAATGAATAATACGGAACTATTAGCACAAATACAGAGTCAAATAAATTTATTATTTTTATTGAGTATAATTTTAAGTGCAATATTCTTAATAGTCGGTGTTATTTGGTATAATAATTGTGAAATAAGAGATAATCGAGGTGACTAAATTGAGTACAATTTTAATTATAGATGATGAAAAAGATTTAGTTAAATTATTGGAAAAAAAGATAAAAGAAAATGGTCATGAAGTACTTGTAGCATTTGATGGAGAAGAAGGTATAGAAAAATCAAAGTTAAATCCAGATTTAATCCTTTTAGATATAATGATGCTAAAGATAGACGGATTTGAGGTGTGTCAGAAAATAAGAGATAATGTTGTTTGCCCAATTATATTTTTGAGTGCAAGACAAAGCGAAACAGATAAGATAAGGGGATTTAATCTAGGTGGAGATGATTATATTACAAAACCATTTGGACTTAGAGAACTATTAGCAAAAATAGAGGCAAATTTAAGAAGAGAAAAAAGATCTCAATATTTGAATGAAGAAAATAAAAGAAGGAAGCTATACTTTGGGAATTTATCTTTAGATATAAAAGATAGAGTGGTTGAAGTTTGTGGTAAAGATATTCCTCTTACAAAGACAGAGTATGAAATTGTAGAGCTATTGGCATTAAATGCGGGACAAGTATTCACAAAAGAGCAGATTTATGAAAAAGTTTGGGGTTATGATAAGGACGGAGATAATACAACAGTTGTTGAGATGATAAAAAAGATAAGAAGAAAATTCTCTACAATAGATGATACAGAGCAGTATATATCTACAGTATGGGGAATAGGATATAAATGGAATAAAAGGTGAAAAATATGATAAATAGTGCATTAGATAATTCAACAAAAAAGAGAAAATCATTAGCAGCTACATTTAGACGCTCATTTGTACTTATAGTAGTGTTTAGCTTAATTTCAACAATAATCACATATCTGTTATCTATGTTATTGTTTAATTTTGCTCTTAATTCAGAAAAAATAAATCCAGCTAACTATTATGAAAATAAGATTCCAGTCATTGAGAAATATGTAGAGTCTAATGGAATAGATGTTTTAAAAAGGGATAGCGAAACGGAATTAAAGAATATTGTAAAAGGATATGATTTTTTCTATCAAGTTGTAGATATAAATAATAAAGAAAAATATACAAATTTTGATAAGAAAGTATTCAATGATAAGAGTGAATTTCAGAAATCAATTAATAAGACAATTTCAAAAAATAATTATTATGTAAATAGTATTCCTATATTTGATAAGGAAGGAAAATTAGAGGGTGCTGTTTTGATAATGTATAAAATCAGCTTGATTGCAGCTAATAGCAATAAAATTATCCTAAGATTTATTAGTATATTTATAATATTAGTTCCATTTTTATACATTATTTTATTCACTATTATCCTATCTAAAAGAATTGCTAAGAAAATTTCAAGGCCAATAAATATTTTGGTCGATGGGACAAATAAGATAAAAGAAAAGAATCTAGATTTTGATCTTGATTACGACGAAGATGATGAGCTTGGAGATTTGTGTAAGGCATTTTCGGATATGAAGGATGAGTTAAAGGATTCTTTATCAAAGCAATGGCAACTTGAACAGGATAGAGTAGAAATGGTATCTTCATTGGCTCATGATTTAAAATCTCCACTGTCTATTATAAAAATTTATTTTGAAGCGATATTGGATGATAACAATATAAACGATGATACAAAAGAGTATATTGAGGTTATAGAAAAAAATATAGATAAGAGTATATCTCTAGTCCAGCAAATGCAGTACACTTCGGAAATAGATAATTCCAAATTAGAGATAAAAGAATTAGAAATTAATATAAGAGAATTTTTGGAAGAAAAAATAGAGGAATATAAATTGAAAGCAAATCAAAAGAAGGCGAGTGTTGGTTTGTGTGTAAGTACGGATGTACCAGAAGTAATTAATGTAGATGTAGAAAAGCTTGAGAGAATATTGGATAATGTAGTATCAAATAGTATTCAATATATAGATTTTGGTGGAAAAGTAGAAGTAAGTGCTCGTTTTGAAAATGATAAAATTATTTATTCTGTAATTGATGATGGAGTAGGATTTGATAAGGAAGATATAGATAAAGCTTTTGATAAATTTTATCGTGGTGACAAAGCTAGACAAGGTGTACACTCTGGACTAGGGTTATATATTTCAAAACAGTTATGCGAGATTTTAGGTGGAGAAATAAAAATATTTAATGTAGAAAAAGGAAGCAAAATAGAATTTTCTCATAAAATATAAGATTTTATTTTAAAAATGTATTGTAAAAAAATTTGTTATATCTGAAGAAATTAACTATAATAGTAACGGGAGAAAATTTGGTTAGGAGGGATATAATGGATTTAAAAAATACAGAAGGATTAGAAACTAAGGAAGCCACCACAGTAGCACAATCTAAAGAAAATAAAAATCTAATGACGGAGGGAAGTATTCTTAAAACGATACTAGTATTTTCAATTCCGTTGATACTTGGAAATCTGCTTCAGCAGATGTACAACACAGTCGATTCTATAATCGTTGGTAACTATGTAGGAAAGAATGCACTAGCAGCAGTAGGATCGAGTTCGCCTTTGATATTCTTGTTAATTGCATTTGGACAAGGTATATCAGTAGGTTCAGGGGTAATAGTTTCTCAAGCTATAGGTGCAAATAATAAAAAAGATATTCAGTTATCAGTTCATACATCTTTAGCGATATCAGTTATTTTAGGTGTTATATTATCTATTTTAGGATTTATTTTCACACCACAGTTATTAAAAATGATGAATACTCCAGCAGAAGTTATGGTAGAGTCAGTAAAATATTTGAGATTGTATTCAATAGGACTTGTATTTAATATTATTTACAATATGGAAGCTGGTATTTTAAATTCAGTAGGGAATTCAAAACGTTCACTACTATACTTAGGAATTGCTTCAGTAATCAATATTATATTCGATTTAATTTTCATAAGAACTTTAGGCTGGGGAGTGGAAGGAGCTGCAATAGCTACAAATATCAGCCAGGCAATAGCTTGTATTATAACACTAGGCTATTTAATGAGAGTAAACGCAAACTATAAGGTAACTCTTTCAAAGATAAAAATGCATAAAAGTGTTGCAAAAAGACTTATAAAAGTAGGACTTCCAACAGGGATACAAAATATGATGATATCACTTTCAAATGTGTTAATTCAGTCTAGTATAAATGTGTTTGGACCTATTGCAATGGCGGGATTTAGTGCATATTTAAAAATAGATGGATTCAATATATTGCCTGTTTTAAGTTTCAGTATGGCAAGTACTACATTTACAGGTCAAAACTACGGTGCAGGAAAAATGGATCGTGTAAAAAAAGGAATGTGGCTCACATTAGTAATGTCGATAATTTATACTATATTAACGGGTGTATTATTGTTGGAGTTTGATAATCAAGTTATACGGTTATTCTCACAAGAAAAGGATGTAATAGAAGCAGGAGTAAGAGCTATGAAATATTTCTGCCCATTCTATATGTTCTTAGGAATACTACATTCACTAGCAGGAACAGTAAGAGGTTTAGGAAAAACTGTTCCGCCGATGATAATTATATTTATATCATTATGTCTGTTTAGGGTTATTTGTATATTATATGTAATACCAATGACTAGTATAGATTATGTATATGTACTTTATCCAATATCTTGGTTAATAGGTGCTATATTAATGGTAGCTTACTTTATAAAATCAAAACCATTTAGGAAGAAAAACACAATATAAATTTGCTACTAAAAAAGAGTGAATAAATCAAAATTTATACGTTAATAACTCTCGGGGATTGAAGTCATAGACAAACTTCTCTCCAGGCAATCAAGTTGCATTGTCGAGTTCGTTTTGTCTATGGCCTTCAATCTACCAAGTTAGCTATTATCCCTATAAATTTTGATTTTATCCACTTTTTTAGTTAGTAAATTTTAATTTATTATTGATTTTAAGTATTTTTTAAGTATCTTACTCAAATAATCTTTTCCTACAGAAACATCTCCACTGTTAAGCACTTCAAGGAAAGCCGGATCTTCTATTAGCATCTCACTTATAAATCCTAACAGTTTCCTATTCATATTAAGGTGTTCATCATCAGGAAGAAGCATCGTAATTATACAACTAATCCCTTTAAAATACTCATTTTCAAAAGTTTCACTATCAGAAATACAAACCGACATTCTAATATGTTTAGTACCAGATGTTTTTGTGTGGAATAGAGCAAAGCCCATTTCAGGGAATACCTGAGTAGCTATTTTTTCTCTAGCAACTATATCTGATAGTATTATTTCTGAATTATCATCAGAGTCAATTAATTTATCTCTTAAAACATCTAAATATTTCTCAAAATTTATATCTCTATAAATAGATATTATATTGAAGTTTTCTAAAATCATCTTCATTTGCGCAGTTAGGTTGTGAATTAAATCTAATTGATTGTAAAAGTCTAACCTATCTTCTGATTTATCAGGAGTGATTTCATATCTTCTTATATTTGCATCTATATTTTTTATATCTGAATCAGTTATCAATGGATTTATGAAAATAATATCGGCTCCATCAGGGACTTCCATATTTATATTTGATACAAAGAAATCTGTTTTTCTTATTGTATTTGAATCAAGATCTCCCTTTCCGTATGTTTCTATTGATATTCTATTTCCAAATACTTTTTCTAACTTTGTTTTTATAAATCTTGAAATACCTATACCACTTGCACAAACTACACCGACATAAACAGTTCTTTTAGATAGATTATTCTGTTCAAGTCTTACAACTGCAGCTCCAAAGTGAACAGCCAAGAATCCTGTTTCAGATTCTGGAACTTTTAAATTTAATTTTTCTTCTAGCATAGCGGTTACTTTTTTACATTTTTTAAATATGTCTGGATAGTCGCTTTTAATTTGGTCTAGTAGAGGGTTTCTTATAGCTAAACCATTTGTCAATCTAACTAATGTTGGCTGCATATGTGCTATAAGTCCGTCTATAAACGCGTCATCTTGCTCAAGAATGTATGAAATATCTGGATCGTATGCCTCAATCATTTCATAAACAAGAGAAATTAGAGTATTATTTCTTTTAGAGTTTTTAGAATTAGAAGTATTTTGCATTTTAGATGCTCTAATATGAAGGCATATATATGTAACCTCTATTTCTGGTATTTCTATGTCAAATTCTTTTTCAAGAGAAGATGCGATTATTACAGCAAGAGAGTAATCTCTATCGTGCTCGATATCTTCATCTAGTCTACTATCTGGCTCAATTATCTCATTGTGCATTATTCTATTGATTGCAATAGTTATGTGAATTACAAGCCCAGCATAAGAGCTGTCTGTAAGGTTTGCAATCTGTTCATTGTTTAAATTTATTAAGCAAGAGATAACCCTCTTCATAATATCTGTGTCGAGCAAACTATATATATTTTTGCTGCTCTTGTTTTCTATTAATTTGATTAAATTGCTCTCTCTCATGCTGTTTTTATCATTTTGAGTTAGTTTGTATGATGATGTGTACTCATCTATGAAAGCGGTTAATGCTTTTCTATACGCTTTTTCTTTACCTTCAAGGTAAATTCCAAATCCTTGTTTTCTAACTAACGATAACTTAAACTTATCAAACCACTTTGCAACCTCATCAAGGTCATTGCTGACAGTTGCCTCACTTACACCTAACATATTTGCATAGTAGAATAGTTTTTGTGACTCGCTTTCTTTTAATAATTCTAGTATTAGTTTTTTAATACGTTCATCCTTGTTTGAAACGTCTAAAGTATCATCAGCCATAAGTAGGGCAGTTAATTTTTCTTTGTCAGACTTATCACCTTCAATCCAAACACCAGTGCCAGCTTTAGATTGGAATGATAAATTGTATTTTTTTAACGATGATTCTATATATTCAAGCTCCCTTTGTACAGTTCTCTTGCTGACACCAACTGAATCGGCGAGATATTTAACTGAAACGGGAGAGTCTTGCATTAGTAGATTTAAGGTAATTTGTCCAAGTCTTGGAGAAAAATCAGAAATCATAAGCAATCAATCCTTTCTTTTAAATATTGTAAATTATTTATTTGTTATAATAAAAATTAGGCTTACTTTTATTTAGTCATTGTTTTTAATTTTTTCTATTATAGCTTTATACATATTTGAATCCATGAAATTTTCAACTTCTATTATTGTAGCATATTCGTTGTAATCCCTAGCTTTTGTAGATATTATCTTTTGGCATATTAGTAAATCTGCATCTTCTGGAATTTCATCAACAGGAGATGATGAAACAGAGATACCACCTAATCCGTTTTCAATCAGTATCTTTTTAAACATAGATGCAGCCATTACACTAGATCCTATTCCCGCATCGCATACAAAGACTATATCTTCAACATATCCAAAATCTGGCAAATTAAATAGTGGCTCACTAGTAGTTTCAATACGTTCAGATGTATTATCATCAGATTCTATTTCTTTGGATTTATGTGCATCAAATTCTAATATTAAGCAAGCTGATATGCAACTAACTACAGCAGAAGTAGCTATTCCAAGTAAGATTGCAAGCCAATCAGAAGGCGAACACATCAAGAAAATAGTAATTATTGATCCTGGAGAAATAGCTCCTCTTGCACCTACATGAAGTAGGTAAAATACCAAGTTTCCAGATATTGCCCCTAAAATCAAGGCTATTAGTAGCTTTAAGTTTGACAATATTATAGGGAAGTAGATTTCATGTATTCCACCTATTGCTTGTACTGTCATACAAGACGCAAAGTATTTTCTTCTATCCTTATTTAAAATATAAAGGGCTAAAAGAATTCCAAGACCAGGGCCAGGATTTGTTTCTAATAAGAAGAATACAGATTTTCCAAACTTAGTAGCATTTTCAACACCTGCAGGTATTAGGAACCCATGATTTATACTATTATTTAATGAAAAAACTTTAAGTGTTTCTATAATCGAAGTTGTTATAGGAAGTGTTTTTACATCAGTTAAATATTCAATTAAATTTGCAAAAAACAAATCTATATATGAAAAAATAGGTGCGAACACAAAATATGTAAGCGAAACTGTTATAACACCAACAGCACCGAAAAATATATTCTTGCTTATCATTTCAAAGCCAGTAAACTTATCAAATTTAATCTTTTCTTTTAAAAATCTACATAAGACTCCACACAATGTCCCCATAAATATAGATGCGATAAAAGACGTATATGCAGAAAAAATAGATATAGAAAGTCCGCACACAGCTCCAGTAAATGCACCTGAATCACCACCGATTTTTTTACCTGAATAGTAGGCTAAAATAGTAGGAAGTAGATAACTATAACAAGACTGGCTTACTAGTGCCATTTTTTCATTTGGAAAGAGTCCAGAGTTTGAAAAGGCTAGCGAAATAAATCCAAGCATTATAAACAATGGAAGATTTGCAGCGATTATACTACTATAAAATTTAACTCCCTTAGAGAGAAGTCTTTTTAAATTATTACTCTCGTTCAATAAATTCACATCCTTTAGCTTTAATTTATAAATCTATTAAGTTTAATCAATTATCTTTCTTCTATAATTATACCAATAAAAGTAATTTACTTGCTTAAAAGTATATCATTAAATTTGGCACTTATCCATAGTGCCAAATAAGGACTTTGTTTGAATTGAAAATGTTATCCTCGTGGAATTATAATATAGACATAGAGATAAGGGAAACAAAAAAATAAAATAAAAAATAAAGAAAACGGAAACTTAGACTAAATATAAAATTAATGGAGGAAATAAAAATGTTATTTGGATTTGGAAAAAAGAAAAAAGCAGAGCAGGAAGCTAAAGATATAAAAAAAGAAGTTGTTGAAAAGAAACCATTATTAATGAAGGAAAACATAGTGCTAAACTGTGAAAGAATGGAAAAAAACGACACGATAAGAAAAGTTGGTCAGATACTTGTAGATTCTGGATATGTCAAAGAAGACTACATAGAAGGGATGATAGCAAGAGAGCTTACTTTCTCAACTAATATGGGGAACTGCATAGCACTTCCACATGGTACAAATGAAGTTAAGAAAGAAGTTTTAGAATCTGGGATAGCAGTTCTTACATTCCCTGAAGGAACAGACTGGGGTGGAGAAGATGTTAAGTTAGTAATTGGTATAGCTGGTGTTGGAGATGAACACTTAGAGATACTAGCAAATATAGCTACTAAATTAGTAAGCATGGAAGAAGTTGACAAATTAGTTAACGGAAACAATGTGGATCTAATATACGATACATTTATGAAGGAGGACTAATCGATGATAGTTACAGTTACAATGAATCCAGCGATAGATAAAACTGTCGATATTGGAAAATTTGAACACGGTGGACTTAATAGAATAAAAAATGTTGAAATCGATGCCGGTGGAAAAGGAATAAATGTTTCAAAAACAATAAAAGAGCTTGGTGGAGAAACAATAGCAACAGGGTTTATAGGTGGTACTACAGGTCAGTTAATAGAAAACGTACTTAATGAAATGGGTATAAAAAACGACTTTGTAAAAATAGAAAGCCCAACTAGAACAAATACAAAATTAGTTGAAGAAGGTGGAATAGTTACAGAGTTAAATGAGCCTGGACCAGTTATAACAGACGAAGCTATGAAAGAGCTTTTAACTAAGTTAGAAGGGTATGCATCTGAAGAAACTTTATTTGTACTTGCAGGAAGTGTTCCAGCTAGTGTTGATAAAGGGATATATGGAAAAATAGCAGATGCAGTTCACAAAAAAGGTGCAAAAGTGTTTATAGACGCTGATGGAGAATTATTTGTAAAATCTTTGGATTCTAAACCAGATTATATAAAACCTAATAATGTAGAACTTGCAGAATTCTTCGGTGTAGAAGGAGATATAACAGTTGAAGATACTGTGGGTATGGCTGAAAAATTAATGGCTAGAGGAATAGAGCATATAGCTGTATCTATGGGAAAAGACGGTGCAGTATTTGTATCTAATGAAGAAAAATTCAAATGCAAGGGATTAAAGGTTAAAGCACATTCTACAGTAGGTGCTGGAGATGCAATGGTTGCAGCTATTTCTTATGGAGTAGAGAAAGGACTTTCTTATAGAGAAACAGCAAAACTAGGTGTTGCAACTTCTGCAGGTGCCGTTACTACTATAGGAACAAAACCACCTACAAGAGAAGTTGTAGATGAACTTTTAGCACAGGTTGAATGTGAAGAAATATAGCATATTAATAACAAAAAATTATAGATAAAAACTTAGGAGGAATTTGAAAATGAAAACAAGAGCAGTACGTATGTATGGGAAAGAAGATTTAAGATTAGAAGAGTTTGAATTACCAAAAATAAAAGACGATGAAATATTAGTTAAAGTAATGAGTGACAGTATATGTATGTCTACATATAAATTAGTTGAACAGGGTAAAAAACATAAAAGAGCTCCTCAGAATATAGATACAAATCCAGTAATAGTAGGACACGAATTTGCAGGGGTTATAGTTGAAGTTGGTGAAAAATGGAAAGATCGGTTTAAACCAGGGCAGAAATTTGCTCAGCAGCCAGCATTAAACTACAAAGGAAGACTAGATTCTCCAGGATATTCTTATGAATTCTGCGGTGGTGCTTGTACTTACTGCATAATGCCTCACGAAGTTATGGAACTTGGATGCCTTCTTAACTACGATGGAGATTCATTCTTTGAAGCATCATTAGGAGAACCAATGAGTTGTATAATAGGTGGATACCATGCAAACTACCACACAAATAAGAAAAACTACAACCACGCTATGGGTACAAAAGTAGACGGTAATATATTAATAATGGGTGGATGTGGTCCAATGGGACTTGGTGCAGTTAGCTACGGACTACAGTTCGAAAATAAACCTAAGAGAATAGTAGTTACTGATATAAGTGATGACAGAATAGAAAGAGCAAAATCTGTTATACCTGAAGAAAAAGGTGCAGAAAAAGGAATAGAATTAAAATATGTAAATACTGCTAAAATGGAAGATCCAATAAAAGAATTAATGGATTTAACAGAAGGTCATGGATTTGATGACGTATTTGTATATGTTCCAATAAAAGAAGTTGCAGAAATGGGAGATAAATTATTAGCATTTGACGGATGTATGAACTTCTTCGCTGGACCAACAAACAACCAGTTTAGTGCTGAAATAAACTTATACAACTGCCACTACACAAGTACTCATATATTAGGTACAACAGGTGGAAACAATGACGACCTTATAGAAGCTAATGACTTAGCAGCTAAAGGTTTAATAGAACCAGCAGTTATGGTTACTCATGTAGGTGGAATAGATAGTATAGCAGATGCTACTCTTAACTTACCAAACATACCAGGTGGTAAAAAACTTACTTATACTCAGATAGATATGCCTCTTACTGCAATAGATGATTTTGAAGAATTAGGAAAAACTGATCCACTATTTGCTAAACTTGATGCAAGTTGTAAAGCTCATAGAGGATTATGGAATGCAGAAGCAGAAAAAATATTATTTGACCACTTTGGTGTAGAATATTAAGCCTCTATTCAAATTTTTATAAATAGACTGTGAGTTTTGTTGTTTTGTTCATAGTCAAAATTCTATCTAATATGATGCCGCTTCGAAAAAAGTTTTTGAGGCGGCATTTCTTGTTCTTAAGGAAATTATAATAATTTAAAACTGTGGAAAACTTGTGTACAATAGTAA
>SAMEA3387476__coassemble_1441_pt1 | contig 21366 bp, 17 predicted proteins | sample SAMEA3387476__metabat2_low_PE_029 | metagenome-assembled genome bin SAMEA3387476 (sample SAMEA3387476) | Felis catus | biome: Faeces | place: United Kingdom | collected 2012
TTTGTTCGAACTAAATATATCTGCTGTTCAGTTTTCAAAGTTCATTTAAAACTTTCGTTTTATTTTTTATTTTCTTGCCCTCTCTCAAGGACAAGTATTATAATATCAGCTTTTACATTTAACGTCAACACTTTTTTTAAACTTTTTTTATTTTTTATTTTTCCTCTTGATTTTAAGAGTTTATCAAACGCTTTTAAAATATTACTTTTATCCGATTATGAGGCATTTTTTAACTCCAATAAAATTTTCATAAAAAAAGAGTGCAGTAAAATTTACTACACTCAAACTTTTTAATCTATTTTATTTTGCCATTGGTAAAAATGTATCTACATAGTTTTCTGTATACTCTTCCCGTATAACTACTCTTCCAAGCTTTAAACTTTTCTTTACATCTATGATTCTCTGATTTGATGATCCTCTAAACTTTAAAGAAATATCTTTTTTATCTATTTCAAATTTACCATCCACTAAAACATCTATATTATTTAAAAGTCTTAGATTACTAAAATAATTCTTATTTTTCTTATCTGTAAGCTGCTCAAATGTAAATCCACTAAAAGACCATACATTCATACCCATTTCCTTAACAGCTGCTGCAATTTCTCCAACTGCTTCTGGCTGTAAAAATGGCTCCCCTCCAGATAGAGTAACCCCACTCTGAAGCTTTTTAGACTTAATTTTATCTATAATCTCACTTGTATCTACAACCTTACCGCCCATTAAACTATGAGTCTGAGGGTTATGGCAACCTATACAATTATGCTTACATCCTTGTGTCCAAACAACAGCCCTTAAACCAGGACCATCGACTATACTATCAAAAGTAACATCTGAAGCTATCCTTATATCCATAAAATTAACACTTCCTTTTTTAATCCCTAAACATATAAAAAATTACATATGTTTTACTCTATCTCTAACCTCTGCTCTCTTAGCATTATTGAATCTATCAACGGTACCAACAAGATATCCAGTTATTCTTCTAATTCTTTCAAATTTTATATCGCTATCTTTTTCATTACGTCCACATGCTGGGCATATATCTCCGTTTATTATTCCAGAATATCCACAAACAGGATCTCTATCAACAGGATGATTTATACTTCCATACCCAATTCCAGCATCCTTCATCGCTCTAACAACTGACTCAAATGCTTCTAAATTATTAGTAGGATCCCCATCTAACTCAACATAAGTAATATGTCCACCATTTGTATACTGATGATATGGCGCTTCTATATTTATCTTTTCAAACGCACTTATCTTATAATAAACTGGAACATGGAATGAATTTGTATAATATTCCTTATCTGTAACACCTTTTATTTCTCCGTATTTTTTCTTATCTATCTCAGTAAATCTGCCTGATAAACCTTCTGCAGGAGTACCTATTAATGAGAAGTTTAATCCGTATTTTTCTGTAGCCTCATCCATTCTATCTTTCATATGAGAAATAATAGCTAAACCAAGCTTCTGGGCATCCTCACTTTCTCCATGATGCTTACCTATAAGTGCTATTAAACACTCAGCTAAACCTATAAAACCAACTGTTAAAGTACCCTGTTTAATAACCTCTTCTAGCTCATCTTCTGGTCCAAGCTCATCAGAACCCATCCAAACTCCCTGTCCCATAAGGAATGGGAAGTTTTTCATTTTTTTCTTTCCTTGAATTTCCATTCTTTCTAATAACTGATCTATAACTAAATCTATCTTTTCATCAAGATCCTTAAAGAATCCATCTATATCAGGATTTGAACCATCTACACATCCATGAATTATACCTAATCTTGGTAGATTTATAGTTGTAAATGATAAATTACCCCTACCACTAACAGTTTCTGGTCCACAAACATTTCCTATAACTCTAGTTCTGCATCCCATATAAGTAGCTTCTGTTTCAGGATTTCCTGGAACATAATACTTAGCATTAAATGGTGCATCTAAGAAACTAAAGTTAGGGAATAATCTCTTAGCAGATACCCTACAAGATAATTTGAATAAATCGTAGTTAGGATCTCCTGGATTTAAATTAACCCCTTCCTTAACTTTAAATATAAGTATTGGGAATATTGGTGTTTCACCATTTCCAAGACCTTTTTCCTGAGAAAGAAGAAGGTTCTTACTTACCATTCTACCTTCTGAAGAAGTATCTGTACCAAAGTTTATACTAGAGAATGGTACCTGTGCACCAGCTCTAGAATGCATTGTATTTAAGTTGTGTATAAATGCTTCCATTGACTGATAAGTCTTTCTATCTGTTTCTTTATACGCTTCTCTATAAGCAAACTTTTCTATTTTTTCTGCTTCAACTACTGTAATAGAGAATTTAGCTGCTAATTTTTCTATCACTCTAGTTGTAAACTCTTCACTTTTATTTATATCAAGGCTTGCTTTTACATTAGTTTCTTTTTCTACATTGTAAACTATCTCTTTTACACTTTCATTTGTAGCTTCATCATCTAATTCATCTAAAAGAACAAGTCCTTTAGTTAAGTTAGATATGTATAACTTTCTAAATGTTTTATGAACACCTTCAGCTAAACCATAATCAAAGAATGGTATACTCTGTCCACCATGCTGATCGTTCTGGTTGCTCTGGATAGCAATAGCTGCTAATGCTCCATAGCTCATTATATCGTTTGGCTCTCTTAAGAACCCATGTCCTGTTGAGAATCCACCTTCAAATAATTTTTCAACATCTATCTGGCAACAAGTAAGTGTTCCCATATTTAAAAAGTCCATATCGTGTATATGTATATCACCTGAATCATGAGCCATTGCATGTTCTGGCTTTAACACATTTGTCTTACAGAACTCTTTTGAAACAGCACTACCATACTGTAGCATTGTTCCCATTGCTGTATTCCCATCTATATTTGCATTTTCTCTTTTTATATCTGCATCGCCTGCATCAGAGAACGTTATCTTTTCTATCGCCTTCATTAATCTAGTCTTAGAATTTCTAACTCTAGTTCTTTCCGCTCTATAAAGTATATATTCCTCGCTAGTTTTAGCGTGTCCTGTTTCTATAAGTACTTTTACAACAGCATCCTGTACATCTTCAACACTAGGTACTTCTTCACCAAATCTTCTTTCTAATAAAGCTATTACTTCCTGTGTTAAATCCTCTGCCATTTTAAAATCTGGAGCTTTTCCTTCCTTTTTAGCAACATCTGAAGCTGCTAGAAAGATAGCTCTAGTTATCTTATTTTCATTAAATGGTATCGTTCTGCCATCTCTCTTTTTTATAAATTCAATCATTATAATTCCCCCTCAAACAACTATATATAGTATGTTGCTTTTTTATAACCACTATATATAGTGTTTAAAATCTAAAAAAATTCCCTTTAACAACGTCAAAGGGCATCTCATAACTTATATGTTAAATGTTATCAAATTTATATATTTTCGTCAAACACACTGTAAGCATTGAAATTGCTTGTCCGTTTTTTTGAACTGTAGTGTTTGTAATGTTTATACGAAAGGTAAATTTTTTTGATTTTTTTGTAATTTCTTGTTTAATAAAGTGTTTTTGTGGTTATTATATTTTTTGTTTACTTTGTAATCTTGTATAAATATTTTTATACAGATATCTATTTTTTAATTTTTCTTGAGAACAAAAATTTCAATATATTTTTTAATAAAAAAATACCCTCTATCATTTTGATAAAGAGCAAAATTTATTTTAGTTTCTTTTAATTATATTTTTATACTTCTTTTTTCCGATATAAGTACCAATATAATAGTCCAACAAATACCATTCCACCAATTACATTTCCTATCGTAACTGGTACTAAGTTAGAAAACATCGTACCAAAGTTTAATCCAGATAGTTGCTCGGCAGTTATTCCATATATCTCTGTAGCTTTTGCTACATATAATGGGTTATGAGTTGCAAATATTCCCGCTGGAATATAGTACATATTAGCTACACAGTGCTCAAATCCAGATATTACGAATACAAATATTGGGAAAAATATTGCTATACATTTTCCAGCTACATCTTTCGCTGTAGCAGCCATAAATATCGCCAAGCACACTAGTACGTTGCATAATATCCCAGAAACTATCGCCTGCATAGGATCTATTCCAACTTTTCCCAATGCTACCTTTATCGTAAATGCTCCGGCACCACCATCGCTAAAGTTTAACTGACCACAGTTATTTATCATCCATGCCATTAGTGCTGCTCCAATGAAGTTACTTATGTAGACTATTGTCAGGTTTCTGATCATTCCTTTTAGTTTTGCTTTTTTGTCGTATACTGCCATTGATATTAGGCAGTTTCCTGTGAATAGTTCTCCACCTAGTAGAACGATTAGCATTAGACCTATTGGGAATACTGCTCCAGCTACTGTTCTTGCTAGTCCCACGTTTGATATTCCATGCATTGCAAGGCTACTCGCTTCTGCACCGATTCCTATGAAAAATCCCGCTGCTATTCCAAGTAGGATTAGTTTTTTTGTTGTTAGGTTTGTTTTTTTGATTCCGTTTTGGATGTTTTGTTCTATTACTTCTGTTATGGTCTGAAAGCCCATTATTTCAACTCCTTGTTTTTCGTTTGTTTATTTTTATGTTAGAAGGAGTTTTTATTTTTGTCAATATGGTTTACTTTATATTTATCTAATTATCATTAAATACATCAAATGTTATTAATAAGCTGATGACAAAGTTGATGTATCAATTTATGCAAAACCATTTAAATACATCAAATGTTATTAATAAGCAATAGTTGCAGTTACTTTAGATAGGGTGATAGGCAAATTTAAATACATCAAATGTTATTAATAAGCATGTCGTAAGGAAGTCTATTATAAGTATCTGTACAATATTTAAATACATCAAATGTTATTAATAAGCTTTCTCTTTCTTTACCTTTGTCATTCTTTTTAAAAAATTTAAATACATCAAATGTTATTAATAAGCCTTGGAGAATATATAATTAGAAGGAAGGTGAGAAAAATTTAAATACATCAAATGTTATTAATAAGCTACCGAATGAAAAAATGGAATGTTTAAATAAAATTAAATTTAAATACATCAAATGTTATTAATAAGCCCGTTGGAAAATAATGTATTGTAATAGCAATCATCGTATTTAAATACATCAAATGTTATTAATAAGCTAGCAAAAAGAACCATGTATAAAGATGATTCTAAATTTAAATACATCAAATGTTATTAATAAGCATACACATCACCTTTTTCTATGTGTTCATTTTCTGAATTTAAATACATCAAATGTTATTAATAAGCTTGTTCTTTAATATCTTCAACCTAGACTCTAAAGTCATTTAAATACATCAAATGTTATTAATAAGCTTCTTATGATGAGGAAACTAAGTATCCTGTAATCAAATTTAAATACATCAAATGTTATTAATAAGCATATTTGATGTTCCATCATATATGCTCAACGATATATTTAAATACATCAAATGTTATTAATAAGCTACCGAATGAAAAAATGGAATGTTTAAATAAAATTAAATTTAAATACATCAAATGTTATTAATAAGCGGACAACTAAAATGGCAACCAAAATTAGTTAATATATTTAAATACATCAAATGTTATTAATAAGCTTATAGAGTTAATGTGGAAACTAAGACTTTGGAATTATTTAAATACATCAAATGTTATTAATAAGCCATAGTAAAATTAATACTCTTAAAAATTATTATATCATAAAACTATTGAATTTCTCCCATTTCTTATTTTATTTACCAACGATTTAAAAATTATTAAATCGTTGAAATATACACAATTCCTAAAGATTGCTGGGATATTTATAGAATCAACTCATCATCCTTATATCTTTTTTCGCCTATAACATCCTCTTCAAAACAAGAATCATTCATCATTTTTATAATACATATAAAATCATCTTCCTTTACAACTTTTTTTAATTCAGATTTTAAACTAATAATCTTTGAAGGTGTTATATCTCCTCTAAATACGGAATTCTGATAATGTACTAAATACTTTTTACAAATCTTAAATACCTTCCGAACTCTTTTCTCACCTACATCATAAAATAAGAATGCATAATTATAGTTTTTATTCTTCATTCCTAAACACCTTCTTTAGCTGAAAAAGGAACAAATTCCTTATCTTCAAGAATGTATTTTATTAATTTGTAGCAATCCAGTTTTATAGCAGTCTTATAGCTAACCTTTCTTTTTAATCGATCATGTTTAAAAACTGCTTCCATTCTACTCTCAAATTCTTTTATAAAGATTTCTCGTCCTTCTTCATTTAAAACACAATAATTTACACTCTTTTCAAAATGCTTTTCTACTTTTATCCTTTTATTATTCACCAAATTAAATATAGTTTTAAAAACTATTATAGGTTTAAACACTTCACTCAAATCTAAACTCAATGAAAATCTACCTTCTGAAGGCTCATGTAAAAAACTGATTCTTTGATCTAGATGTGTTTGATAAATTACAGAAATAACTTTCGAATACAATAAAGAATTTCCAAAAGAAATCATAGCATTCATAGGATTATCTGGTGGTCTTTTTACTCTTTTATTCATTATAAATTCTTCATTAGCAAAATATTTGAAAGAAGCATAAAATCTATACCAAAGTTCACCCTCATAAGCCATTACTTCCGGAACTGTTGAGGCTTCACTTAATTTAGCCGGCAGTTCCTTTTTTATCCAATCAATAACTTCTTTTACTTCCTTCTTTCCATGCTTATAATAATGGTGCAATAGCTCCGAAATATTTTCTCCAATCCCCAAAACAATTGCTTTTGCAATTTCTATTCTAGAAGAATTAAACTTTTCAACTTGTTTTAAAAGAAGTTTTCCACTTCTATATTTTTCTTTAGGATAAAAAGTCCCGCTATAACCTTCATAATAATTAAAAAAATGTACTATTATATTATTTCTAGAAAGATAGTCTAGTAGTTTTGTATTTATAGAAACTTCATTTAGAATATAAATTTCTTTTGTATTTTCTATTGGTATATATACATTTTTACCGTTTTTTCTAAAGCATATAGAATTATCTTTTCTTGTAAGCTCACCCATTGATGTTATATACTTTGTACTTCCCATAAATATTCCTCCTTAAATATAGCAGTAGTAATAATATGCACACTTCTTACATTTTGGTTTCTTCTCTATTTTTGGAACTTCATCACATTCTAAAAGTTTTTCTATCTTCAAAATATATTCATCCAATTCTCTTTCATTTTTCTCATTTAACTCAACAATCATTGTCTTTTTATCAGATTTATTTTTCTCACAAAACTCTATCTTTCCTTTTTTAACAATACCCTTTTCTTTTAGTATTTTTAGATAATATAGTGTTTGCCATTTTGCTGCTTCCGAATCTGCATCAGATTTTTTTACTTCAACTAAGTAATCTCTAGTTATTTTATCTATCTTTATATTATCTATAGTCAACTCAACATTTCCCGAATCCAATTTTTCTTCATGTATTGCTCTTCCTATTTTTACTTCTTCACTATTATCTTCTAAATTTATTTTATTTCCATGTAGATAACATTGTCTTTTACAATGAAAATAGTAGTTTATCAATGTTCCATTTACCATACGAAACACCTTCTTCTAAAATATTCTTTTCTTTTAATAAAATAACTGCTCCTTATAAAACTTTTCTCTGTCTAACTTATCATTCTTAATATAATATTCGCCATCTTCAAAATATAAAATATCTCCTATAGAATCATTATACTCATTTCCATTTACATCATTTATCTCATAAATAAAGTAATTCATTTTCTTATTAATTCTAGATAATTCAACTTTCCACTGAGCATAGTCCAATTCTTTTGAAACTTTTTCTCCTTCTTCATTGTAATATTCATAACCTAAAAGAAGTTTTTTATAATCATTCCATACATCCTTACCAAACAACATATTTCCATTATCATCTGATATAGTTCTATTTAAGAAAATTCTTTGACGATTTCTACTATCATCAATTAACTTCATTCTTTTTTTGATTTCATTAAAATTTAATTTACCAACTTTTTCTTTATAGAATAATTCTGTTCCTTTATAATAATTTTGATTTTTCTTCATTAAGAACTCCATTATTTTGTCATAATATATACTAAACTCTTTATTCATAAGAGCTTTTCTCATATCTTCATTTTTCTCTATCGTTAAATTATTTTTTACTGCGATATCATTTCTATAAATATCATCTGCCTTATCCTTATTAAAGAAATATACTATTGAATTATCTTTTTTTGCAGATCTATTTATTCTTCCCATAAACTGCTCTTCACTATCTATTTTAGATGTATCCTTATATCCTATATCCATGTCTATATCTACACCCGCCTCGACAACTTGTGTCGCTATTAGAAGTATTTTACCCGATTCAGCTTTTACCTCATTTATTATCTTTTTTCTTTCATGAATATTATCATCACCAGTCATAAGCGCTATCTTTAATCCATCTATCTCATTTTCTTCGATAAACATATTATAGAAATCCATTGCACTTTGTTTTTTTATAAATTCAATCATTATTTTGTCATATTTTTTTAAATTATCACTTATATGTTCGAATAAAACTTTATCTATATCGTCTTTTTCAATTTCTTCATTTAATAACTCATACGATACCTCTACTCTATTTTTAAATAACTTATGAAGGAAATATTTTTCTCTATCGTCTATTAATTCAACTGAATATCCTTTTGATCCTATTAATTTAGTTAAGTCTGGCAGAGTTGCTGACATAATTATTATCTTCATATTTAAAATTTCTGAAAAAGTATATAAAAATTGAATTATTTCTTCCCATATTGTACTTTTATAACTTTGGATTTCATCAAATACTATTACACTATCTATTAACTGTATAAATCCAAAACAAGATGCTGCAGTATCTCCAAACAAGGTATCAAATAAACTTACATGAGTTGTTAATATAAACGGATAATTTAAAAACTGTCTGTCTAATAGTGCTCTCTGGTATTTGTTACATATATACTCATCTTTGGTTTCATTAACAACAATTTCTTCAAGTGAATTTACTACAGCTATATCATTTTCTAACACTGTATTTCTGAATATTTTATCCAAACTTTCTCTATTCTGTTCAACTAGATTGTTGAATGGATATACATAGTATAATTTTTTAAATCCTTCCTTCATCATCTTTAAGCTAAGATTTACAGCTGCATTACTTTTTCCACTCCCTGTTGGAGCTTCTAGCAAGTAAACTCTTTTATCTTTATTTTCTATATACTTTCTTTCTGCATCTAAGAACATTTCACTTCTCATTACATTTATGTTTTTTTCATCAGAGAAGTCATCTCTTTTTCCATAGCTATCTTTTTCATATTTTCTTATTATTTTTGTAAGTTCTGTTTCTTCAAATATTTTATCGTAGCCAGCTGGATCCTCTGTAGAACCGAAACTATTCATTTTAGAGTCAGACATATATTGAGATGTTGAATAATAATCACAAGATACTAATGATGAATACAGAAGTTTAGCATATATGTATATCGCTATTGAGGATTCTTTATTATCTTTTTTCTCAACTCTATCTATAGTATTATACATATCTTTTTTATAGTTTAATCTGTTTAAAATTTCTTCTTCAGATAAACTATCTTCAAGTATAGATTTTAAAGTTTCATAATTTTCTTTTATAGCGTTTGTTATATCTTTTAATCTACCGAACTTTCCATCAACACCTATAAATTTATAAAACTCATCTAGGTTCCCATGATGTTTAGATATTATATATGCGTTTACAAATATAAATAATTTAAAATCTTTTTCTAGTTCTTCATCTTTAAAATTAAATTCTTTTATTTTGTAGAAGTAATTCTTTATGTATATAAGAGCTGATATAAGAGAATGTTTACTTCCCTCGCCAATATCTTCACTTATTTTATCCAATTCTTTTTCTCTCATAAGATTATTATTTTTCATCTTTTTCTTTTGAAATAATGGATTTCTCTTACCTTCATCATGATGCCATATAGCATCTACAAAAGCATCTTTAAATATTTGCATTTCATCTTTTGTAATATTTCGCTCAAGATATTTGAGCACACACTTTTCTACCTTATCTAAAATTCCCTTTTCTTTATCTATTCTTTTAAAATAATCTAAACATAAATCTTGATGTTCACTTAATAATTCTTTTTCCTTATTTTCTTTTCTATGAGCATAAATATTCATATACACCCTCCTATAAAAATAGGACCACTAATTAAAGCGGTCCTTATTTTAATTAATAAAATACTATATTTTTTTCACCAGCTTTAAATACTTGTGAATTAAATTTACTAATTCTTTCATTAGTAAATACAAATTTAGCTAACTCATACATATTATTTTTTTCGTCTAAACCTATAGGTAAGTACTCCGTATAACGATAAATTATTTTTAAATCTTCTTCCTCCTCTTCGTCATCATCTTCAATTATATAACTTTCCCGTTCTTCATATTTAAAGAGACTATTTATTATAAGATTTTTATCACTTACTTTTTCTACATTTTCTATAACTTCTATATCATCTATATTTGCCGGATGATCATTTTTCCCAAGATAGGGAATGTATACACATTCCCTATTTATAATTTTTTCTGCTAGTTCTTCGCCAACTTCAGAATCTATCAAAAAATATATATTCCAAGCTGGTTCCTCTAACCATTGTTCTTTTACTATAAGGTTTCTACCATTTTCATCTGATGCATAACCTACAGAGTTATTAAATGTATGAATTTTTTTAGCAAATTGTCCTACTTCTGTTAAAGGCTCTATTGCTATTTTTAAATCTTTCAGTCTATCATAAAATTCAGGGTAGATTGCATTTTCATTTTGTTGCTTTTGGTATCCACCATAGCCCATTATCGCTCCTAGCATTCCTAGAAGAGCAACTTTATGTATGTTTCCGTATGTAAAGTAATAATACGCATTAACTTCATTATTTTTGAAGAATGCTGTGTTACCACTAAGTTTAAATTTTAGTACTTTCATTAATTACACCTCTTTCTGTGTAACAATGTTAAACATTTTTACTCCTTCTAAATCTGTTTCTATATTTGTAGTAAGCGGATTGTAGTATATTTCCATTGAATTTATTTTATCTTCTATTCCAGATATTAAATCTTTTATATTAACTCTTATTATGTTCTTCTCACCTTTTTCAAACTCTATAAATTTATCAAGGTTTGGTAAATATGTTTTATTATCTGTTTCTATAAATAGTCCAAATTCATTATCACATCCTGATTTTGAATTTGTATCAAATGCTGTCATTGCACTTAATGCAGCTCTTTTGAATTCTAGGTAATCTTCTTCTGTATATCCTTCTGTTACTCCCATTTCTTCAAATTCTTTATATACGTTAGGGTTTATACTAAATGGGAAGAAGTAATGTGCCTCATCTGTCATTATTTTTGTTCCTAATGTTGAGTTCTTTGCTATTTCATCATTATCTTCCTCATTCCCATCTTCATTATTCTTCTTTTGCTTTGGTTTAGCCGGCTTTGCATTTGGATCTCTAAATGGAGATAATATTTGCTGTTCCTCTATATATGTATCCCTATATTTATTCATCCCCTGTCCTATCTGTACAGCACCTGTTATTGATATTGGTGTCCCAGATTCAGCAAATGTCGCACCAAAATTTTTAACATCTATTGCACTAAATAAATTTTTTAATATATCTCTAACATCTTTAACTTTATTCAAATCTTCAACTTCAAATACATTTTCAAATCCTTCTTTCAATGCTCTTGGTACTATTATTGCCTCGTCTTTTTTCTTCTCGATTCTCATTGTTTTTATATATAGGACATCTTTTCCTTCAAGCTGCCATATTTTTTTTATAGTAAACTTAAAAGATTTGTCACTAGCATATATTGTTCCATTTGATAAACTTTTTGGATATCCATTAAAATCTGCATTCATCATTGCATTTATTGCAGAAACTCCTAACACACCATATACTCTTCTCGCTAAGTTAGCCATTTTTTATTCCCCCTTTTATTTATTTTCTTCTTTTTTAATAAAGAATATTTTACTATCTAGAAAACCTGCTAATAATAAATTTTTATTTATTTTATTTTTTACTTCATATCTAAGAACTTTTCCTAATACAGAACTCATTCTATTGTAATATCTTGCATCTATAGAATAGTTATACTTTTCATATAGTCTTATTAATTTATTTTTTATAATTTTGTCATTATCTGTGTTTAAGAACTGATTTATACTTGATGCTGGTACTGTCTTCGCCTTACTAAATGATAGAAGTCCTGAAACTATTTGTCCTACCAGATAACTATATACATCATCATTTTCAATATCCCAGTTATCTTGCTCTTCTTTTTCTAAAAGTATTTTTTCTATTAGATATTCTCTTATTTCTTCCATCAATTCTTCCTCCTCTTTTTTATTTGTAAAGTAACTAATTAATGAATATCTTAAATTCATTTGTTTTTTTGCAGCTATAATTTTTCCTTCTAATATGTTTGATTTTATTATTTTTAATATAGATTTATCTAAAGTATTACAAATACCATTTGTAACTCCCTTATAAAACCACTTTAGATAAATATCTCTTGTCATTAGAAGTTCTTCTTTTATTTTTAAATTTTTAATCTTTATATCTGAAGCATCTCTGAAATAATTTTCTATTAGTTTATATTCAAAAAGTACTCCATTTATTAATCTTTGAATATCACTGTATTTTTCATAGATCATATATTCATATTTATCATCTTCTAAATTCGTTTTTATAACCTGTCTATATTGAAAACTCTTACAAGTTTTATCTCCAAAATTACTTATAGTATCATACTCTTGGATTGCAGCTTCTGTTTTAGTTTTATCTTCATGTAAAAATACATTCAAATATACCCCAGATTTTATTCTTTCTTTTGGTATCTCTCCATTTTTATATCCCTTTATAGTACCCTTATCATAGTCAATGTATATATTATATTTTTTCTCTGAGATAATATTAGCCATTAAATTAAAAAGTTCATAATAATTAAGGGCTTCGTCTTGAGTGGTTAAAATAGGTACTTTTGTTTTTCTAGTTTTATTTTCAAGAAATGGCTTTTTGCTATTCATTCCAATATTATTCCCATTTAAGCCTACTACTTTTTCTCCTACTTTTACATTGTAATCATTTTTATTATATATATTGGGAAGTAAATATCTTTTACCTTCATTTTTATACAATTCTTTAGTTCTTTTTTTATCATTTTTTAAGACAAAAAATATTTTAAAGTAGCTTTTGTCTTTTAAGTCATACTTATTATCTTCCCAGAATTTATTTTTTAGAACCCACTTTTCTATTTTCTCTAATAGTTCTTCGTCTATTTCCTCTAAATTTTTTGAAGCTGATTTATATGCTTCTTTAGCTTTTTTATTTGTGTATTTTTTTTCTATATTTTTTAATAAATTATAATATTCCATTATAATTTTATCATTTAATTTTTTCTTTTCGTCATCGGTTGTTATTGATTGTTTTTTAAAGAATAACGTTAGATAATTATTAGAATGAATTTTTTTCTTTGTATCTATCGGTTTATTCCTACTTATTAACGAACTATTATAATCTAAAAATTTTATATAATCATAATCCCTAATTACAATATCTTCCTCATCTGCTTTTTTGCTATTATTTATTTCTATAGGTTCTTGTATTTCAAATTTATCTCCATCTATTTCTACCAAGACATATGTTCCATTTTGAGGAACGTAAGCGTCTAGTATTAATCTTTCTGGATTTTCACAGTTTTTTTTCATATTATTGTATACATCAACGAGATCTTTTAGCAAATTAATCACCTCTCTTATATTTGATATATTTTTTATTTGATATATTTTTTATTTGATATATTTCGCATTAACGAACCCAGCTCCTCTGGATCCCATATCTCCAATTCCAACAGCTTGAGCAAAGTTTGCTAATTTTTGTGCCTGTTCATTTCCTGCAATCGTAAGCTCTATTTTATCCCCTGGTAATTTTATACCTTTATATTTAAATCCTATATGGCATTTATTTTTTATCAGTATAGACGTAAACATTTCAAAGTTTTCATCTATCTTAGTATTGAAGAAAGAGTTATATTTTTTTATAAGATTTATCTTTATTCTTTCCATATACTGTTCTGCATCCATAACTTCTTTCCAATACTTTTTCTCATGTGTCTTGATAATTACTGGAAATAGAGAATATAGCTTTTCTATTGGTCTTTCTTCTAATATTCTCACATTAGCTTCTAGCCCTTTCAATTCTTTTGTTGTAGTATTAGGTAGATTTTCTAATAAGAACTCCGCTAACTTATGGTCTACTGTTCTTATTTTTAACTCATAAATACCTCCTTTTGTATAAGGCTCTTTGATTTTTAAAGGGTACAATGTATTAAAGGAATAGTTTTTAAAACCTATTCTCTCATGAATTTTTTCAAATTCATTATCTCTTACCATAGTATCATCAATAAAATAAGTACACTTCTCTTTCACATCTTGATTATTAATATCTTTTAAAGTATAAATCTTTAGTATTAATTCAAAAATTTGCATATTTTAACCACTTCCTTTCTATCATCATATATTTATATTAAATTTTCAAAATATTAAGTTTTTATACTTATATTGTATTAAATAAAATATATTTGGTCAAGTATGTACATAATTCTACAAAATAAAAAGTCATTATTTTATAAACCTCACTCTATTTTTCTGAAAATTTTCAAAAAATTTTCCCAAACTATAGATATCTATCCTAAAATAATATATTATATAAAGTATAAAAAATTAAACTAGATTTTAAAAAACAAAATAAACAGTCAAAAAATTACACAAAACATAACAAAATAAACCAAAACCAAAAATCAGGTTGCTTATCATAAAGGAGGAAACTAAAAATGAAACTAGCAACAAAATTAGACACACTAACACCGTCGTTTACGATAGGAATAAGTTCAAAGGTAAAAGAAATGAAAGCAAATGGAATAGACGTACTAAACCTAAGCATAGGTGAACCAGACTTCACAGTACCAGAAAAAGCAAAAGCATACGGAAAAAAATCATTAGATGAAGATTGCACTAAATATGATCTTGTTCCAGGGCTTAAAATACTTAGAGAAGAAATTGTAAAAAAACTAAAAAGAGAAAATAACTGTAATTACACAATAGACGAAATAGTATTATCTAGTGGTGCAAAAAACTCTATAGCTAACGCACTTCTTGCAGTAACTAACCCAGGAGAAGAAGTTCTTATACCTAAACCATATTGGGTAAGTTATCCAGAAATGGTTAAACTTACTGGTGCAGTTCCAAAATTCATAGATACAAAAAGAGAAAACGGATTTAAACTAACTAAAGAAGAATTAGAGGCTGCTATAACTGAAAAATCAAAAATGCTTATCCTTACTAACCCCTCTAACCCAACAGGAAACGTATATACAAAAGAAGAGTTAATAGATATAGTTAATGTATGTATTGAAAAAGAAATATTCATACTAGCTGACGAAATATATGAAAGAATTTGCTATGTTGATGGATTTACTTCTGTAGCATCTCTTTCTGAAGAAGCAAAAGACATAACAATAACTATAAATGGATTTGCAAAGTCAGTTGCTATGACAGGTCTTAGACTTGGATATACTGCATCTAACAAAGAAGTTGCAAAAGCTATGAGCTCTATACAGGGACATTTAGTTTCTCATCCTTGTTTAACTGCTCAGTATATAGGATATGGAGCATTAGTTGAATGCGAAGAAGATATAAAACATATGGTAAGTGTTTACAAATCAAGAAGAGATATGCTTGTTGAAAGACTTGACGCTATAGACCATGTTTCATACATACAGCCATCTGGAGCATTCTATATGTTTATAGATTTAAGTGAAGTTGCAGAAAAATACGATTGGAAAGAAAGTTTTTCAATAGAATTCTGTGAAGAGCTTCTTAACAAATACCATGTAGCTGGAGTTCCTGGTATAGCATTTGGATTAGACAATTATATGCGTATATCTTATGCTTGTAATGAAGAAACTTTCATGACTGCAATGGATAGATTAGAAGAATTTGTAAAAGCTATATTTGCTTAATTTTGATAAATAAAAAAAGTGGGTATCTGAGTATAATATTTTACTCATTGCCCACTTTTTGTTTTTCTAAATTTTTCTATTATCTTTCAAATACAACTTTTATCATTTCGTCATTTATCTTCTTATCATCTAAAACTATTGGAATATTTACTCTTGTAGCACTCTCTCCTTCTACAAATCTTCCCTCAAACAAATCTTCCTCTGTAGAAACAACACTCATAAAATCATCCCTAAACATATCAGGATTCATTAAGTAAATCGCAGCAATAACGTCCCAAAGTACTATAGAATCGTAGTTGTATTTTTCTTTAAACTCTCTCGTCCACTTTTCAATCTTATTGATTATAAATTCATTTTTAATATTATTTCCTAAAGCTTTAACCTTATCTAACTCATTAATTCCAAACTCTACATCCATGCATCTATTTCCAGTTAGTATAGACACATTTTTATATTTTTTAATAGCTACTTCTGCTCCCTTAGGGCATACAGAGAAATTCAGTTCTTTCATTATCTTATCTCCAAAGTATAAATCGCCTGTTATTCCACCCATAAGTACTACAGAATTTAATTTTTCTCCTATTTCATTATCTATCATATAGGCATCATAAAGATTCTGCATAGATCCAGTTGCCAATAAATCTATTTCATTTGGATATTTGTTCGCCATTTCTACTATGAATTTTGCTGCTTCATTTGATTCAAAGTTTCCGTCGTCTTCAAATCTTTTATATCCAAATCCTGTATAATCATTCATTTCAAATTTTCCTCTACCTTTGTAGACATTTAAGTTTATACTTAGGCCTTCTACAAGCTCTAATGTCTGTTTATGAACGTATTCTAAAGAATCATTGGCATAAGTTGTGCAAACACCAAGAAGTTCCACATCTTTATTTTCAACTAGATAAACTAGTGCTAGACCATCGTCGATATCTCTATTATCTAAGCCCATAGTATTGTCGCAATCGTAAATAACTTTTTTCATAATATCACCTAGTCCCTATATATATTTGTTTTCTTTACTACTATCCCTATTTTATCTCCTACTTCGTATCTATTCATATCGAAGTCGTCTACTTTTAGAGTTCTTTCCCCTATATTTAGAATATATTTCATTTTAGTGCCTGAATATACAACTTTTTTAACTTCTGCTGAGAATACTTTACCTTCTAGGTTGATGTTTTCTTTTACAAATTTGTTTAGAGCATTTTCAAAATCATTTTGTACATCTGCTTCTTTGTATATATCTATATCTTCAGGTTTTATAAGTATTGTTGCACCATCTATCTCAATAAAGTTGTCGTCTACCATAAATTTTGCTGCTGATTTTGTTTTAGGGTTAGTGTAAACTTCTTCTGGATAGTCTATTTGCTCAAGTTTCCCATTTAACATTATGGCAATTCTATCACTGAATATTATAGCTTCTTCTTTATCATGAGTAACTAAAATCATAGTTGTATTATGTTTTTTCTGAAGTCCTATTGTCAATTCCCTCATTCTTTCTCTAAGATTCGTATCAAGGCTAGAATATGCTTCATCTAATAATAATACTTCTGGCTCTACTGCCAATGCTCTGGCAAGTGCAACTCTCTGCTTTTCTCCACCAGAAATCATAGATACTTTTTTCTTTTCATATCCTTCAAGTCCTATGTCAGATAAAAGATCTTTTACTTTTTTATCTATTTCATCTTTGCTCTTTTTTCTAACTCTAAGTCCAAATGCTATGTTTTCATATACATTCATATGTGGGAATAGTAGGTTTTCCTGATTTACAATAACTATATTTCTTTTGTTTGCGGCTTTTGATGTTATGTCCTCTCCATCTAGGATTACTTTTCCCTCAAAATCATCAATTAAACCCGCTATTATGCTAAGCGTTGTACTTTTCCCACATCCAGATGGGCCAAGTATACTTATTCTTTCACCTTTTTTTACCTGTAAGTTTAATCCATCTAATACATTTTTATTAGAGAATTTCTTTTGTATATTTTGTAATTCAAGTTTATACATATTTTATTCCTCTATTTTCTATATTTATATTCTTTTGTGATTAATTTTTATATTATAACTTTAGATATATTTATAATCTTCTAGCTCGTTTTTGTACATTTTTTTCATTATATATTCCATAGCTATAAGAAGTACTATTGTACTAGCTATGAATATCAATCCATAAACAGATCCCAACATTCTATCCCCTGATTGTATGAACGGGAACATTTCCATTGTAAATGTAATTATTTTTCCACCGCCTATTAAATATACAAGGAAATACTGACTGAATGATACAATGTAACACATCATTGCAGCTGATATTACTCCAGGCATTATCATTGGTGCAACTATTTTTAGAAATACATCTTTTTTGCTTGCACCGAGTGTATATGCTTGATCTATGTATCCTCTTCCAGTTATTAAAAATACATCTTTTATCATATTTACAGCATATGGTATGCAAGGAACTATGCTCACTAGTATTATCCCTAAGTACGTTCCAGCAAGGCCCATTTTTATAAATTCTATGTTTAGTCCCATTCCTATAGATACTGGTGGTATTATCACTGGTGAGAATACTAACATTTCTACAAATTTTTTACCTTTAAAATTCTCAAATGCTAATGCTTTTGCACATGGAATTGATATTGCTATTGTTATTATTGTAGTCATTAAAGATATGAATATGCTGTTTTTTAGTGTATGGATTACTCTGTCGCTGTTTTGTATTACATATTCCCATCCTCTAACTCCAAAGTTTGTAGGCATTATATCCGGCCATATGTAATTATTTGTAAAGGACCACAGTATCATGGATAGTATTGGAATTATAATAGAAAGTATAGATAAGGCTAGAAGTAGCTTCATCGTAAGTTTTTTCCAATTCATGTTTTTTCTCCTTTTTTATACTTTATTCTAAAGTTTTTTAATTTTTCTCATTCATAACAATTCTTTTGATAATTGTATTAAATAGTAGTACGAATAATACACAAAATGCTATTATTACCATATTCATAGCCATAGCATATGGTCTATTTGTCATCATAGGATTTTGGTATTCGATAAATGCTTGAACTGCTATTGCTTTTGGTACTGTTGCCCCTAGTAACATTGGTATTTCATATGATCCAAACGAGAACGAGAATATTATTGTGAATACAGATAGTATTGTAGGTAGTAGCATCGGAAGTGTTACTTTTCTAAATGCGTACCATTTAGATGCACCTAAGTTTATTGCTGCCATTTCATGTTTGCTACTAAGTCTTTTTAGTACTGCCAAGCATGTCAGCATAACATATGGCGTTTCTTTCCATATATATGCTAGTATTATTCCGATTCCATTTGAACTAAATAGTATATTTAAAAATATTTCTTGTGCATTTTTTACTCCCATGCTATAAAGTATTCTCGCAAAAAATCCTGAGTCCGATAAGAATGTTATTGCAAATAGAGCAACTGTTATGTGTGGTACTACTATTGGAATTTTGTATATATATTCTTTTTTAGATTTTAAAGAAACTATCAAACTAGCTATTATTATTCCAAGTACAACAGCTATTATCGACGATATTGCACTTATGTATAAAGTAAATGATAGACTTTTTAAGAAACTAGAATTTGTAAATATTTTAGTGTAGTATTCTAATGTTATTTCTTTCATACCTATAAATGGGAAATACCCCAAGCTTTGTACAAAAGCTCCTAAAATCCCAAATACTAGTACAAATAATAGAAGTGCTACAACTGGCATAGTTTCCAAGTATGGTCTATATTTTGATTTTCTAGACATTTTCTTCTCCTATTATATTCTATTTTTTATTTTTTAATATAGCACAAAGGATATTCGAAAAACGAATATCCTTTACTTTTATTTATTATTCTATTTTTTTATCATTAATTTATAATTATTTACCTGGTATTTCTTCAGTCCATATTTTTTCTATTACAGGAACTATTGCTGATGGTAGCTCTGGCTGTCTTTTTGAAAGTAATTCGCTCTGAAGTAATGTTGCAGGTCCTATTTCTACACTATCTAGTGTAGTTCTCTGTTCATCAGAAAGTTTTTCATTATCTAATACTGGTAAGTCACCCCAAACTTCTGGTTTGTATTTTTCCATCTGAGATTCAAATCCTAGTATTTCATTTATAACTACCATTGCACCAGCTTTGTTTGAAGCATTTTTAGCTATTGCTAGGAAATGAGTGTTTCCTATTGTTCCCTTGTCAAATACACAAGTTCTTGTTGATTCAGGGTATGTCCCATTGCTTATTAGTGATGATGCATGATTTGGATTATAGCTTACATTGAAGTATAAGCTTCCATCTGCAAACATATTATCCTGCTGAGTTGAGTCAGTTGGATATGTTTCACCCTTTTTCCAAAGGTATGGTTTTAATTCTTTTAGATAGTCCATAGCTGGTTTTATAGCTTCTCTTACAGCTTCTTCATCAGTTGGATCTATATCTTTTAATTTATCATAACCTACTTTTTCATATATTATATTTCTTACAAATGCAGAACCTGTAAAATCTGGTAATGCTGGATATGTGAATTTACCAGGATTCGCTTTAGCAGCTTCTAATAATTCATCCGCATTTTTTATAGGTTTCACTTTATCTGAATTATATTCCATAACAACCTGTGCTTTTCCAAATGGAGCTTCGTATCCATCAGTAGGATATCCAAAGTCTAGTTTTGTATCGTCAGCATCACCATTTACATATTTTTCAAAGTTTGGAAGTTTTTCTGTAAATGGTCCAAATAATAAGTTATTTTCTTTGGCAGTATAGAAGTTTTCTCCATTTATCCATATAACATCTATATTACCTTTTTCTTCGTTAGCCTGTACACTGTTCTGAAGGTTGTTTAATATTTCATCTATATTCATACCAACTCTTTTAACAGTTATATTATGTTCTTTTTTTAATTTTGGAGCAATGTATTTATCTATGTAGTTATTTGTCTGATCAGATCCACCCCAACCATAGAATGTTACAGTTGTTCCTTCAGCTTCTTTTAATGCTTCTTCATAAGACATTTTTGTATATTTGTCTTCTGTTGATGATTCTTTCTGGTTTTCTCCAGAAGAACAACCTGTTAATAAAAGAGCTGCTGATAAAACTATTGCCGAAAGTTTTTTTGCAAATTTCATTTTTATCCTCCTCAATAATATTTTATAAATTCAATTTTTGTACAACGAATTTATCGATTTTATATAATATATATTCCTATTTTAAATTATATTATCTATTATGTAAAAAATCTATACTATATTAAATAT
>SAMEA3387476__coassemble_1443_pt1 | contig 21363 bp, 19 predicted proteins | sample SAMEA3387476__metabat2_low_PE_029 | metagenome-assembled genome bin SAMEA3387476 (sample SAMEA3387476) | Felis catus | biome: Faeces | place: United Kingdom | collected 2012
TCCTCTAAAACCAAGCGTAAATAGATTAAATAAGTCATCTATTTTATCTATTTTACTAGTTGCATGTCTTAAAAAGCACTTTTTAACCTCACTTGAAGGAATTCCACATCCATTATCAGTTATCTTGATAAGCGACTTTCCACCGTTTTCAACCTCAATTATTATTCTATCGGCACCAGCATCTATTGAGTTTTCAACGAGTTCTTTTACAATAGATGATGGTCTTTCAACAACCTCTCCAGCTGCAATTTTGTTTATAGTTATTTCGTCTAGCAGGTTTATTCTATTTTTCATAATAATCCTCCTAACAATTTATTTTGAGCTTTCTTCCTGAGCTATTTTTTGAAGCTCAAATATTTTATTCATCGCATCAAGTGGAGTCATATTCATAAGATTTAGAGATAGTATCTCTTCCTCTAGCTTGCTTTTTTCCATACTTCCAAATGAAATCTGCACCCCAGAAGTACTGTATTCCACTTTTTTGCTCTTTTTAGACTGTTTTTCTTTTAATTGTTTAGAAAGCGAGTCTATCTTTTCCTTAAGTTCTTTATTTTTATCGTTTAAGTTATCGTTTATATTTTTTAGACTATTATTTTCTGTTTTTAAATTGTCTACTTCTATTTTTAATCCCTTACATTCTTCAAAGCTCTTATCTTCATAAGATGCTTTTTCAGCAACTCTGTCTTCTATATTTACTATATTTTGTGCAAATCCACTATTTCCATTGTCAGAAGACAATGCATTTAATACACTCATATTGCTTACATGGTTCTTTTCTAAATCAGATAGTATCTCAGCTGATCTGTTTATAACCTCATCTGGAAGTTTTGCCAGCTTAGCAACATATATACCATAACTCTTATCAGCTGCTTGAGGAATTATCTTTCTAAGGAATATTACATCATTTCCATCTTCTTTAACCCCTATAGAGTAGTTTTTAACCTCGTCAAACTCGTCTTCTAAATCAGTTAATTCGTGGTAATGAGTTGCAAATAATGTCTTACATTTTATATTTTTCTGTATGTACTCGACTATAGACCAAGCTAAACTTATTCCGTCGTAAGTACTAGTTCCACGACCTATTTCATCAAGTATAACTAAACTCTTATCTGTAGCATTTTTAAGAATCATTGATACTTCATTCATCTCAACCATAAATGTAGACTGTCCCTGAGATAAGTCGTCACTTGCTCCAACTCTTGTAAATATTCTATCCATTATCGGAATATCAGCATACTCTGCTGGTACAAATGAGCCTATGTGAGCCATAAGTGCAATTATCGCAGTTTGTCGCATATATGTAGATTTACCTGACATATTTGGTCCTGTGATTATGTTTATAGTATTTTCTCCAGTTTTTAAATATGTATCATTTGGAACAAAGTTTTCTATTCCTACAATATTTTCAACAACTGGATGTCTACCGTTTTTTATCTCTAATCTATTTTCGTTGTTTATATTTGGTTTAATGTATCCATTTTGTGAAGCTGTTTCAGCAAGTGCAGCATATACGTCTACATTTGCTACAATATGCGCAACCTCCTGTATTCTGTTTATATTTTTATAAACAGCACTTCTAATTTCTGTAAAGATTTCATATTCTATAGCTTTTATTTTTTCCTCAGCATTTAGAATTTTTTCTTCTATTTCTTTTAGTTCTGGAGTGATAAATCTCTCCGCATTGCTAAGTGTCTGCTTTCTTATATAACTTTCATCGATATTTGCTTGAGCTAAATTAACTTTAGTAATTTCTATGTAATATCCAAAAACTTTATTAAATCCTATTTTTAATGATTTAACCCCAGTTCTTTCTTTTTCCTTAGCTTCTATATCTTTTATTATATTCGCTCCGTTTTTAGAAATATCTCTAAGCTCATCAAGCTCCTTGTTGTATCCTGTTTTTATTATATTTCCGTCTTTTATTGTAATAGCAGGATCTTCCTTTATCGAATCCTCTATTAACTGATAAATATCCTCTAAAGTATCCATACTATTTATGTATTCTTTTAAAATTACACAGCTTGAATTTTCAACTGTTTCTTTTAATAGAGGTAATTTTTCTATAGAATGTTTTAAGTTTATTAATTCTTTAGGAGTTACTTTTTCAAAAGCTATTTTCCCACAAATTCTTTCTATATCGTAAATTTTCTTTAATATTTCAATTAAGTCTTCTTTTAATATATAGTCGTCGTTTATTTCTTCTATTATGTTTAATCTATATTCTATTTTTTCTTTGTTTATAAGTGGCTGTTCTACGTATTTTCTAAGAAGTCTACCACCCATTGCAGTAGATGTTCTGTCTAATACATGAAGAAGTGATCCTTTTTTCTTTCCACCTCTTATAGTCTGTGTAAGCTCAAGATTTGTTCTTGTGAACATATCAAGTACCATATATTCTGATGAGTTGTACACGTTTATAGAGCTCATATTAGACGTTATCTGCTTCTGGGTAGAATATATATAATTTAAAATTATAGCTATACTTTTCTTTATAAGTCCGTCGTTATCTAAGTCCAGTGTTTCTATGTATTCACTTGGGAAGTAGTCAAATATTATCGACTCTTCTTCCATACCATCATCAAAGCTTTCATTTATGTATATATTTCCAACCGTTGCAATATCTCTTATCTTATCAATAAATGAAAGGTCGTTTAATATTATCTCCGAAGGGTTTACCTTTGCTATTTCTTCAACTATTTTATCCTCGTTTAAATAAGTCGCATTTAATTCTCCCGTACTTATGTCTACATATGATAACCCGATCATATTTTTATTTCTGTATATAGACATTAGGTAGTTGTTTTTCTTGTTTTCTAAAAGTGAGCCATCAAGTACAGTGCCCGGTGTTATAACTCTTATAACATCCCTTTTTACTATACCTTTTGCCTTTGCTGGGTCTTCTAACTGCTCACCTATTGCAACTTTGTACCCGTTTTCGACTAATTTTGATATATATGAATTGGCAGAATGGAAAGGTACTCCACACATTGGAGCTCTTTCTTCTAAGCCACATGCTTTTCCAGTAAGTGCTATTTCAAGAGTTTTTGAAGCTACTATCGCATCATCAAAGAACATTTCATAAAAATCGCCCAATCTATAGAATAGTATACAGTCTTTGTATCTATCTTTTGTTTCCATATACTGTTTCATCATGGGCGTAAGTTTTTTTCTATCTACTTCCATCTTATTCCTCCATTTCAAATTATTATTAAATCAACTACTTTGTATTTTTCTTTTATCAAATATTTTTTCATCGTTCATTTGACTAAAATTTTGTCTCATTGTTTTATTATACCATATTTTTTTAAAGTTACGCATTATAACTCGTTGCTTCAAATGTAATTGAAAACATTCTTTCTTTCGTGTAAAATTAAATGGTGTTTTATTTTTTACGTGATAGATATTTTTGGGGGAGGTTTTATTTTTGAAAAAGATAGTTTATAATATGGATCTTTGTAATGCTTGTTTTAAATGTCATGCAGCTTGTGCAAAGGTTCATTCGGATAAAGAAGGACTTAGTTGCAGAAAAATGAAAAGAGTTGAAAATCCTGTTACTAATTCTTTTAGATTGATTACAGAGTCTTGTAGACACTGTGAGGATCCTACTTGTATGAATAACTGTTCTCACGATGTTTTTTCTGTTGACCCAGAAACTGGTTTTGTCCTTACTAATGATGAGAATTGTATCGGATGTCAGATTTGTTCTTTTGTATGCCCATTTGATGTACCTAAGTTTTTAAATGAAAGAATAGTAAAATGCGATGGATGTAATGACAGAGTAAAAGCTGGACTATTACCTGCATGTGTAGAAGCATGCGAATCTCACGCATTACATTTAATAGACTGTAAATAGAAAAAAGAAGCTATTTAATCTTCTCTCCAGGATCAGACGCATTTAGTATTTTTTGAAAATGTAGTAATATGAGCGTCTTCCATTGTCGAGTGCGATTTAAATAGCTTCTTTTTTATTAAAGTTTATTAAATTGTAATTCGTGAGATTTTTTATTTTAAAATAATTGCTATTAATTTGTTACTTCTCTTTTTTTATATTTTAAATCAGCAATCCTTGATGCATGTTATTCTTCGGCAATGCATTGTAAATTTGTTTACCATAATTAAATAGCTTCTTTTTATTGCAGTTTGTTAAATTGTAATTCGTGAGATTTTTTATTTTAGTGTTATTTTCCTCAGATTTTTCATTTGGTTTTTTATATTATAAGTTATAATATAGTTATAGATAATATTTTATTAAACTAACCAAGAACACTCGTGACTTTAGTCATGGGATGTTCAGTCCTTATAGAAAGGAGTTTTTCCTATGAAGCTTATGTACGATGAAGAGATTTTATATAAAGTTATGACAGATCAAGTTTTACCAAATGTGTTTAAAGAGATTTATTCAATTCCTAATCATTTAATTCTAGCAGTTATTCAAAAGATAAATAATGTATCATTTAATCAAAATTGTATAATTTCTATAAATAATGAAGGACTTTTGTTTGGTTTTATGAGCAAATTGAAAGTCGATAAGGCGACTGATTATCATTTCTTTAAATTTAAAGATATGCAGGGAATTGCTTTGAAAAATGGTATTTTCGGTATGAAGATAATTATCCAATTTAAGAGCGGAACGAGATATCAATTATATGCAAGTAAGAAAAGCAACAATAATCTACCAAATCAAACAGAAAATCTAGGATATATTATTTCTGTACTTGCAGCCAAAAATTTAAATGATATGAGTAGTAAGAAGTACAGTGGAATAAAGTGGGAAAATAGAAAGTCGTCATTTGCATATGTTTCTACTTTAATATTGGCTCTACTAATTCCAATCTGTTTTATAAATCGTATAAAAAGTACTTTGCTTTTCACTGTTATAGTTGTCGCTGTTTGGATTGTACATTTCATATTGTTTTCTGCACTTGCAACTTCTAGTGAAAAAAGAAAGAATAAAAAATTTACAGAGGAGTACAATAAAATTATTGAAAAGTATAATGAGTCAAAAGATGATTACCAATTATACTGTGATTTAAAAAATATTTTAAATCATCCTCGTACTAAAGACGCTAAAAATGCATATTATTTATCTCTGTCTACAGCAGCGTCAAATATAGGATATTTTAATGAATCTCTAGATTATTTGGATATGGTCGAATATTTAGAGGGCGATATTTTGAATAAAGCTGTTAATCAGCAGAGAGAGGATATAAAAACACGAAGATATAATCAAAATAATTAAAGAATTTTCGTGTTTTTGTATGAATTTATTTTGAATTTTTAATAATAAAATGAATTAATTTTATTATTTTTAAGCAAAATACAAAAAATAGATGAAAAATGTTAAGATTTTTGGTATAATATGAAAAAGTGTGTGTATATTAATAATCGATTACGCATAAAACAATTTTTATTGTTTAACATATTAAAATTTTAGGAGGCTTATCTATATGAACAAAGTAGTAATAATGGATCATCCATTAGTTCAGCACAAATTAACTTTAATGAGAGATAAAAACACTGGATCAAAAGATTTCAGAGAATTATTAACAGAAATAACTATGCTTATGGGATACGAAATAACAAGAGATCTTCCACTAGAAGAAGTTGAAATAGAAACTCCACTTGTTAAGACTAAAGCTAAAGTAATAGCTGGTAAAAAATTAGGTATCGTTCCAATATTAAGAGCGGGATTAGGAATGGTAGACGGATTACTTTCATTAGTTCCAGCTGCTAAAGTTGGTCATGTTGGTCTATACAGAGACCCAGAAACTTTAAAACCAGTTGAATACTACAGCAAATTCCCTAAGGATATAAACGAAAGAGATATGATAGTTGTAGACCCAATGTTAGCTACTGGTGGTTCTGCAGTTGCAGCTATAGACGTTGTTAAAAGAGAAGGAGCTAAAAGTGTTAAATTAGTTAACTTAGTAGCTTCTCCAGAAGGAATAGCAGAAGTTCACAAATATCATCCAGACGTTGATATATTTGTAGCAGCTCTTGACGAAAGATTAAATGAACATGGATACATATTACCAGGTTTAGGAGATGCTGGAGATAGATTATTCGGAACTAAATAACAAAGACAAGAGTATATCTGCTCTTGGCTCCAGGCTTCAGCGCCCCACAACATTCAGCAGTTGTGGGGCGCTTGCAGTATTGTCGCTTTTGAGCAGATATTCCTCTTGCCCCAGTTTGTTATTCTGGTACAAGAAAAGACTGCTTGCATAATGATTGCTCGCATCCATTTTTTATTTTGTTAGTTGTTGTTTATTATATAATTTCTCAGAAATATCTTCTATAAAATCCACTAACTCTAATTTATCTAAAAATTTTTTATTTATTCCATCTATACCTAAATATGCATCGCCAATTTGAGTATTTGCCCAATCTATATAACACATTCTTTTTCTTCTTTATTACAACATTACCAAAATAAAGAAGGGATGCCACAGAATTCTGCGACACCCCAATTTATATTATTCTGCTGCTGTTTCAGCTTTTTTCTTTCCTGTTATCATTGAGTATACAACCATTAGTGCAACTATACCTACTAAAGCTATTGTTACTCCATTTCCTCCGAAGAACTGCTGTAGTTTTCCAAGAACTATACCAACTACTGCGAAGTCTGCATCTGAGAATGTTGAGTTTGCAACACCTAAGTTACCTAATACTGGTAATAATCCAACTGGTAAGAATGATATTAATATACCGTTGAAGAATGCTCCAAGTATAGCACCTCTTCTACCACCTGTTGCGTTACCAAATACCCCTGCTGTTGCACCACAGAAGAAGTGAGGAACAACACCTGGTATTACTATTGTAAGTCCCATAGCACCTAGTGCGAACATTGATACTATACCACCTATAAATGAACTTATGAATCCAACAAGTACTGCATTTGGAGCATAAGGGAAAACTATAGGACAGTCTAGTGCTGGTCTTGAATTTGGAACAAGTTTTGTAGCTATTCCTCTGAATGCTGGAACTATTTCGTTAAGAACAAGTCTAACACCGTTCTGGATTAGTATGAATCCTGCTGCGAATTTTAATGCCTGCATCATTGAGAATACTATGAAGTTCTGTCCACCAGATAAGTTTGTTTCAACATATTCTGCACCTGCTGCTATTGCAACTACTATGTAAAGTATTAACATTGTTATTGATATAGAAACAACTGAATCTCTAAGGAAGCTTAAAGATTTTGGTACGTTCATTTCTTCTGTTGATTTAGAGTTTTTACCAACTGCTCTACCTATTAATCCTGCACAAGCGTAACCAACTGATGAGAAATGACCTAATGCAACTGAATCATTTTTTGTTACATCTTTCATAAAAGGCTGACACATTGCTGGTGAAAGTACCATTATTATTCCAAGTGCTAAAGCTCCTGTAAATACTAACTGTACACCTGTCATTCCTGATACTGAAAGTATAACTGCTACCATACAAGCCATGTATAATGTAACGTGACCTGTTAAGAATATATTTTTGAATTTTGTAAATCTAGCTATTAATATATTAGCAAGCATACCAAATGCCATTATAAGTGCTGTTGCCTGACCGTAGTCCTTAATTGCAAGTGCAACTACTGCTTCATTGTTTGGTATTACCCCATTTATATTGAATCCATACTGGAACATCTCACCAAATGGTGCTAATGATGCTGATATTACGTCTGCTGATGCAGATATTACAACGAAACCAACCATTGCTTTTAAAGTAGCTTTTACTACATCTTCAAATGCTTTTTTCTGAAGTAAAAGTCCTACTAAAACTATAATCCCTACTAGAACTGAGGGCTCCTGTATAAAATCGACTATATCACCTAATATTCCGTTCATATTTTCCTCCTTTGTTAATCAAAGCTTATTGCTTTTTAACAACCAATCCCTTTATTTATTTTTCTTAGTATCCTATTTTTTCTTTTATTTTAGCTTTTAATTCATCTCTATCTAAAAGAGAATCTAAAACTATAAGATTTGGAAGATGAGAAGCACTTGCTTCTAAGTCTTTTCCTGTTACGAATATTTCAGCCTGATCTGCTGTAGCATCAGCTAAAGAGTTGTGAGATGCCTGATATTCTGAAGAAGCACCTAATTCATTTAATATATCTGTTATATTCATTTCCACCATAAAACTTGATCCTAATCCTGATCCACATACTGCCATTATTGTTTTCATATTACATTACCTCCATAATTTCTTTTTCATTGTTTGAATTTAATATTTTTTCTACTTTTTCTTTGTTCATACATATTTCAGCTAATTTTTTTATTGTTTCTATATGAGAAGAACTATCTACAGCTGTTATTGTGAAGAATATTTTTATAGGTTTTCCTAAAAAATCTACTTCTTTGTTAAGCTTTAATACACATAAATCAGTTTTTAATGCGCCATCTTCTGGTCTTGCATGAGGCATTGCTATATGGTCTGCTATGCAAAAATATGCCCCAAACTCCTCTATTTTTGATAGTATTGCATCGTAGTATCTATCTTCTATAGAGCCATTTTTAACTAATTCATCACAAGATAGTTTTATAGCTTCTTCATAGTTTTTAACTTTATCTATTACCTTTACTATCATCTTTCTATCTCCTGACTTTTAAACCATTATTTTTAGATCAAAATATTTTTCTGCGTTCTTAAATTTTTCTGCATTATTATTTTTAGTTAGTATGTTGATTAACTCAATTAGATTCTTATTTTCATCTTTGTTCGCTAAAACAACTATGGACTTAATTCTCACCTCTGAGTTATCACCAAAATAAATTTCATTCTTTAAAGTCAACATCGATACTGCATTATTTACAACATTCTTATTAGAAGCGTGGACAAATGCTATCTCTGGAATAAATACCATATATGTTCCAAGGTCTTCTATAGCCTTTATCATATCGTCTACATATTCTTCTTTTATATCTCCAGATTTTATAAGTGGTTTTGATGCTTCTGCTATTGCATCTCTCCAGTTATCTGCATCGTATAAAAAGGCTGCATTGCTCTTTTTAATGATTTCAGCAACTGACGATACTTTATCTCCCTTGTACTTAGAAACAAGATATTCACTACTTTTTTCGTATACGTTATTAAATGCTAGTTTTTTAAGCTTTAAAACGTCATCTATATTAAGCATAGGGTTAACTTCAACATATTCAATATCTGTATTTCTTATAGGAACAGTGGAAATTATAATATCAACATCCTTATTTTTTAACTCGTCCTCTAAGTTATTTAATCTGCAGACACCTTCAACCTGTATCTGAGGAAGCATAACTTCCATTCTCGCACTTAGAAGTCCTGCTGTAGCTAGTCCACTGTTGCAAACTATTAAAGCTTTTGTATCAAATATTTCTTGAGTTTTTCTCTCAAAGGCTGCTCCAAAGTGCATAGCCATGTAAGAAACCTCGTCGTCAGGAAATTCTACCCCGATTTCACTTTCGTATTTTTTCATAACATCTTCTGTTATTTGGTAAATTATCCCCAACCTCATTTTTATATCTTCTTTTAATGGGTTTTCAATCTTAAAGTTGTTTTGCATTCTGTACATTGCCACGCTGAAATGCATTACAACTGAGTTTACAAAATCAAAATCATTTGAATAATCTATTCCTGTGTATTTTTCCATGTCCTCGATTATTCTCATTGCTAGATATTTATTACTATCCATCTTTACATCAGATTTATCATTTATAAAACTCATAACCTTTGCACTTTTAAACCACTTCATCAGATAGCAAATCTCTTTTTTATCATTTGTCTTATCGGCAAAAGCATCTTGTATAGCCTCGAATTCTTCTTCTTGCTCTTTTTCATGTATGTATTCTTCGCTATAATTAAAGTTTGAATACTCTCCCATTCTCATAAAGCAGTACATTATAATGATAATTAATTCTTTAAATGATGTATCTGAGTACTCAAGAGAAAGTTTATTTTCTACCTTGTGTATTCTTTCTTCTATATCATTTTTTACAGAATCAAAATCATCTATAATCATTTTTAGAAGTTTGTAATTGTCTGCATTTGAAATCTTATAGTATAGATTGATGAAAGCATATCTTACATCCTCCTCATCTCCTTCTATACAAGTTCCAACATAAGCTTTAGAAATTACATTAATTCTTAGATTATTCAATATCTCTTTAGCTTTCTTTAAGTCTGATACAACTGTATTCTTACTTACTGAAAGCATATTTGCCAATTCCTCAACTTTACTATTTCCTATCAAAAGATTTATCGCTATGAAAATTACCCTATCCTCTGGCGAATTAATTTCCACACAATCGAAAATTGATGAAAACGTCAATATATCTCTTTTTCCTTTAAATTCCAACTTGATACCGTATCTTGGCGTTCTAACTAAGGAAATTTTCTCATTATCCTTCAGCATATATTCTATATTATCCAAATCGTATCTAATTGTTCTAACACTAACTTTAAATTCTTTTGATATTTCATTTATTGTTGTATAGTCTTTTTTATTATATAAGTATTTTAAAATACTATTTTGTCTTTCGTTTAATGTGATCACTTTACTTCATCTCCTAGGATTATTATATCTTTATTATAAATATCGAAGTAATTTGCCGCAATTATAAACTTTTTCCTTCATTGTGGCAAAGAAAACACAAAAGTGCCACATTAAAAATCGTTTTCAGCATAATTTCTTGCAAGTATATCATCTATTTACCTATAATTTTGCGTTGATTTGCACTTTACATAATTCTTTATAAAAACTTTTATATATAATTTTTCATAAAAATTTGCATAAAAAAAGATGTACCAGACAATTTTCTGATACATCTCGTGTCATTTTTATAATCCTTCTACTATCCATTCTTTTTTTATTTGCCAAAGTCCAGCTTGTATGCCATTTTTAGTGACATCCTCGCCATTTTTTAGCTTATCTTCATTTCTAAAAAGATTTTGCCAACTATCCATCACTTCCCTTTTCAAATCAGGATAAAAGTTAGTCAACATTATCTTAGTTTCTAACACTCCATAAGGAGCAATTTTTTCCCTAAAAGCAACTTCTTCTTTTTCGTCTTTTCCTAAATACTTCAGACACATAATCCTATTCCAATCTCTAACATCGAAAAGAACTACTTCATCTAATGGAACTTCTAATTTTAAAACATTTCCACCATTTGCCTGGTCTACGTTATATAGGTCTTTAAAGGCCCAATACGGATACTCAGCTCCTTCTGGCTTTTTAGCAAACCTGCCAGCTTCATTTACAAACCAAGAATACGCAGTTGTAAATACAGCAGCACTTTCTACATACTTCTTTTCAACGTATTTTTTCTTAGAAAAACATACTCCATCTTTTTTTATCGCTTCTATAACAGGATCTGCCTGAAGTGCATACAAAGTTATTTTATTATTTGAGTAATCCATTCTTCCTTCGCCTCCCAAATATTTCCGTAGCATGCATCGCTATTTGCCTTTACATTTTCGTCAAATAATCTTGCCCAACTACTCATGATTTCCATTTTTATCTGTGGGTAAAATCTACTCATATACGCTTGTGCATCACTTACACCATAGTCCGCTAAAAGCTGTCTATGTCTTTTAGCATCGTCTTCATCTGCTGGAATATATGAATAGTTTAAAATCATTCCCCATTTTTCTATATTTACATGAGTTATCGTACTCGGATCTAACTCTAGTTCTAGTATTACAGTATTTTCATCATTCATCATTGTAGCATCTTTTTTGAAAGATACCCAAATAGGATAACTTACATCTTTAGGCTTATCCTTTGAAAGTGGACCGCTTCTCGATAACCAATCGTACACTTCAAGTACTAAATCTGCATGTTCTTGCAAATCTTTCATTATATAATCTTTTCTTGCTATATATCTTCCGTCTTTTTCTAACTGTTTAAGAACATCTTTATTTTGCTTTGTCCATACCTTTATCTTTTCCATAACTATCAAGTTCCTTTATAAAATATCTATATTTAAGATATTCTATAAATTATATTAAATTCCTTCAAAAATTTTTTATTGATTTTTTATTTTTTATACATCTTTTCTTTTTAAAATAATATTTTCTATTGATGCAAATATCACTGTAAATAAAAACGATGTTAGTAATATTTTTGCAATTATATCTACGCCAAAACCACCAGGCTTTAATGCACTCATACTATATATGACTAGTGAATATGGAATGGTAAATGCTTTTTCTACCATAACAAATCTAAGTCCTAATATAGATAAACATACTGAAATTCCAACAGGTACTGCAAAATTCTTCACATTCATAGAGATAAATAACTGTACCGCTGCTACAGATATTCCAGCAACGGCTCCAAGAGAAATCCACTGTATCAATTCTTTAGGTATATTTAAATCTAATCCCACTATTTTCCCACCGATTATATAAAATATTGCAACCATGATCTGTGAAAAGCATATTAAAATTGTCGCTGATACAAGTTTTGATATAATTATATTTCTTCTTTTTATTGGAGCTGCTAAAATTTTATTCCAATTTGAATTTTCATGTTCTAGCTTACATAAATAAGAGCAAATCAATGCAATTGATGCAGGAAAGAAAAAGTAACTATAAAACAAAGATACCTGAGTCCAAAGACTGTACCATTTATTTTGAAGTACACCTATATTCATATAATAATTTCCAGTCCCCATGAAAACAGCAATCAATGGAATTATTATCAAAACAGGGACTATACCATTTCTTTTTAACTTTATAATTTCTGATTTTATACATCTTGAAAGCATATTCTACACCTCTTTTCTATTGAAAAACATTAATCCGACAACTATTAAGAATAGGTTAAATACCATAACAATTCCTATTGTACCTAAATCAAATGGTAATACTTCAAATCCTATTATTCTTTTAGTACCCATAATCATTCTCGCAGGAATTAAATCCATATAATAATAGCTTGGAATAAATATCGCTATATTCCTCGGAAACAGCATAGATATTATTCCCAATAATCCTAAAAGTAGTCCAGAACCAACACCATATACCTGATTTTTTATAGAAATACAAACTAATAAAAATATCGCTATAAGCATTGTATTTACTACTATTACAGCAAGTATAGATTGTATCATTAGTGAAACTGGTAAAGCTTCAAAGAAGTCAGAGAAATATGTAGCTGCAATAAACCCTAAAAACTGTACTAATGTACATAAAGTAGCTACTATTTCGCAGTACATAAATTTTGATAAGTATAAATTTGCTCTACTCTGTCTAGTAAGTAAAATCTTTAAGGTTGCTCCTCTGTGCTCTATTTCAGATACTTTAGATGCTGTTATAGATAAGAAAATTGGTGAAAGTAGTGCGTTTATCTGCGCTATCGAAGTTAAACCATATAGCCACATATCACTAGGAGATGTTTCCCCTCTAGAATAAAAGTTATTTGATACAGCCATAGTCCAAACTATTGTTACCAAAGTAAACAACAATGCTATGATAAGCACCTTTTTCTTTTTCATCTTTTTAAATTCAAGATATGTCCCTTTTAATATATTGACTCTCATTATATCCTCACCTTCTTACCTGTTAAATCAAGGAATATTTCTTCTAAGCTCTTTTTAATTAACTCTATTCTATAAACCTTTAACCCATTTTCTACAAATATTCTATTTATCTCTGCAATTTTATCATCACTTAATTTTTCTAACATTAATCTATTATTTTCTATTTTTGAAGCTATTTTTCTATCGTTTAATATTTTCTTTGCCAAAGCTAAATCAGAAATATCTATTCCTATCTGCTCTCTTCCCTTTTCTTTTAATACGGATATTTCATCTTCAAATATTATCTTTCCATCTTCTATCACTGCAATATCATCGCATATATGCTCTATTTCAGATAGTATATGGCTAGAAATTATTACTGTCATTCCGTATTTTTCTGGTAATGTCTTTATTAAATTCCTTATTTCTATTATCCCAGCTGGGTCTAGCCCATTTATAGGCTCATCTAGTATCAATATACTTGGATATGAGATTAGAGCCATTGCAATTCCTAGACGCTGCTTCATTCCAAGAGAATAATCTTTTACTTTTTTATTTCTGCTATCGTAAATATTTACTGTCTTCAAAATATCTGGAATATTTTCATCTGATACGTTCATCAAATTCCGCATTATTTTCATATTTTCCATGCCTGTAAGATGTTCGTAGTATGCTGGATTTTCTATAAGAGAGCCTACATTAGATAGAATTTTACTTCTATTTTTTTCGTTCATCTCCATTCCCATAATCTCTATACTTCCTCCACTAGGCTTAATAAGTCCTAACAGCATCTTCATAGTAGTACTTTTCCCAGCTCCATTTGGGCCAATAAGTCCATAAATTCTCTTCTTTCTTATATTTAGATTTGCACCCTTTACACTGTAAAAGTTTTTATATTTTTTATCTAGATTGTTAGTTTTTATTATGTATTTCATAAAGATCGACCTCTCTTTTATTATTTTCTTTGATTTAATTATATTGTTTAATATTTATTAGAAAAATCGATTAACCTTACAGTTTATATGTCTAACCTTACAATTTTGTAACATAAAAAAAGAAGGCATATCCAATCTTTTTTACCACTAAAATCTAAAAAGATTGAATATAACCTTCTATATACTCATATTTCTTATTGTATTTTTTCAAAATGTTGGTAATCTTTACTATTCTTCCAATTACCTCCCCATTTCCATCCTCTAGATGTAAATGCTTTATAGCAAGCATCACCTTTTTTAATCATTCCTTTTACATTCTTACTTCTATCTGCATAAGGTTTGCTAATACTTGGATATACCTTACCATTTTTTACTTGAGGATTATATAGAGGATTTATATCAATAGCTACACCTTTACCATGTTTTGAAAGAACCTTAGTTCCAGCTATTAATCTGTAGCAGAAAGAAGATGTATTATTATCTTTCATAGATGATTCATCATCTGCCTTATACTCATCAATCATTCTTATTTTTTCAATAGGGTACTTATCCTTGTATAAATCGTTGAAAATACTGCAAATATCATTGGCTACTGATTTATTTACTATTAAAACACCATCTGTATGAGCTTTATTATCAAATCCCCAATATTTTACATTTACTCTTCTTAAATCATCATATTTAATCCCAGTTGCGTTATCTGGCATAGATAATCCCTTCATCTTATTTTTAGTTGACTGATCTAAAATTAAAGGCTTAAAATATTCAACTGTAACAGGTTTATTAGGTTTATTTGTTTCCGTTTCTACCTTACCTACATTTACTATATCTTTCCCTTTTAATATACTATTATCTGAATTATTTCCGACAAATGCTATTCCATTATCTTTTGCAAGTAAAGATACAGTAAGAGCATCTATAAGTGCAGTTCCATTAGCACAATATAACTTTTTAGAATTAGGATAAAACTTATTTAGAATAGCTCTATTAGTCTTATATCTGTCGTTGCCAGCTAACCTTTTTGCTGAGTATGCAGCCTGTAATTTATTTGATGCAACTGTACTTCCTCCTATTACATAGTACTCTACTCCATTTTTCTTTTCTATGCTAGGATTATTTCCGTCTGTAAGTATTATTGGAGCTCCTTCTCGTGCTGCAACAGAAGAAATAGACATTGCATCAGCTTCTCCTTTAAATCCATTCACTACAAATGCCTTGTCATAATTTCCTATTAAATCAGCTACCTTTTGTGATGTTTCTATTCTATTATTTCCCTCTATTCTATTTACTACCTTTCCACTAGCTATCAAGCTAGCTTCTACTTTTTTTGATATTGCTGCATCTCCACCTATTATATATACATTAGATGCTGAAGATATCGCCTTTAAACTTTGTTCTGGAATATCATCTTTTCTTACAGGGATTATAGGAGCATTTTTTGCACCAGATAATCCAGATGCAGATAATCCATCTGCCAATGAAATGGTAGAGTTTACAAGTATTACTGTATTATAACTACCAACCTTTTCAGATATTTTAAAAGCGGTGTCGTATCTATCTTTTCCTCTAATAGTTTCTATTTGAGTGGCTTCAGATAAATAAGGTAAACTAACTGAACATACCATTATTGAAGATAAAAGTACTGTTAAAAATTTTTTGTTTAATTTCATTTTTCCTCCATCCACACACTTCTTTTTAAGCAAAATTTTTCACTTAATTATTGAAGTGCATTATGTATGATATTATTATATATTATTTTTGTAAAATATATCCTATATAATATTATACCATTTTATATACAATTTATGTATTACCGTTTATGTCTTACTCTTAATTTAACTCCTAAAGATTCAGCCAATTCTCTAGATTTTTCTATTTCTTCTGGAGTAATCTCATCAACTACAGAAAATGCTATATTTATCCCACAATCTCTGCATTCTTCGGCAAATTTAAGCATAGCCTCAAAAGACTGTTCTCCAAACTTAGGTCTAGTTACTCTGCAATAACTTTCCTTATCTGGAGCATTTAAACTTATTGATACAGAGTCTATACAATCTTTTATACATTCAGCTGTATTTTTTTCATGAATAAGATCTCCAAGTCCATTTGTATTTATTCTTGTTTTTATATCAGCTTTAGATTTTATATATTTTGCTGTTTCTATAAGGTCGTCCATTCTCATCATAGGCTCCCCAAATCCACAGAACACTATTTCTTTGTAATCTTTTAAATCAAATCTTTCTAAATCTTCTTTTATTTCTTCCATAGATGGATCATGGTCTAACCATAAGCTATTATTATTTCCTACTGTTTCATGTTCTTCTCTTACACAGAAAACACATCTACATGGGCATTTATTTGTAAGATTCACATAAAGACTTTCTCCTATTGGGTAGAATATTGTCATCATAATTTATCACTCCTATTTCATTATCTTAAAATTATTAATTATAGAATTAATTTTTATCAATTATTTTTTATAATTCTATTATACTATAACTTCTTCAAACGTTTCAGATAATAGTACAATATTACACTCATTATTAAGATTGTACTCATACAAAATAAATATATTTTCTTTTTCTTATTTTTTCAAATTTCAAAATGTATAGAAATCGTTTACTTTTTGATATATAATAATATTAAGTCTTAAACAATTTATGAAATATGTATAAGTAAAATAATTTTGGGAGTTGATTACAATGAAATTTAACAAATTCAATGCAAACCAGATTAGAGAAATAAATAAAGGTCTTAGTTCAGGTCTTGATGTTTCTGTTTACAGAGATGAATGTTTTGACAGTGAACAGATGAGAGAAATAAGACTTGGATTAAAAGCTAATCTGGACGTTTCTATTTATGCAAAACCTAGCTTTGACAGCAAAGATATGCAGACTATAAGAGAAGCGTTAGAAAACGGAAACGATATATCTAAATATTTAGAAGAAGGATTTTCTTCTCAGGAACTTTATTGGATATCAAAAGGTTTAAAAGAAGGTTTTGATGTTTCTATTTACGCAAATAAAAAATTCGACGGATATAAAATGGCAGAAATATTTGGAGCTTTAAAATCAGGACTTGATTTATCTCCATTTGATATAGATGCTTTATCAGAATATCAGTTACAGCAGGTTATATTAGGACTTAGAGCTGGTATAGATGTTTCTTCTTATGCTGATCCTTCAAATGAGCATATGTTTGAAGACAGAGTAAAATTAGTTAGAGAATGTGTTGGAAATGCACTTGCATCAGGAGAAAATGTAACTCAGCAACAGCTTAATATAATAGCTCATTACAAAAATGATGGACTAGATACTACAGCTTGGGAAAACTACAAATTTGATAGAGATAGATTAGAACAGATAGTAAAAGGTCTTGAAAAACACGTTGATGTAGATGTATTTGCAAAACCTAAATTCTCTAAAGAGCAGATGTATGAAATAAGACATGGTCTAATGGAAGACTGTGATGTTTCTGTTTATGCAACTACTGATTTCAATGCAGAACAGATGTGTGAAATAAGAAAAGGTCTTAGAATAAACCTTGATGTTACACCTTATGCTACTCCAGAGTTCAACATGCATCAGATGTATGAAATAAGACAGGCTATAAAAGAAGGTTCTGATGTTACACTTCTTGCAAATACTGCTTTTGATTTCCAGCAGATGAGAGAAATAAGAAAAGGTCTTGCTGAAAAATTAGACGTTTCTGTCTACGCAAACCCAGAGTTCTCAGCTGATAAGATGTACTATCTATACAGAGGTATGAGTGAAGGATTTGATATGGCTAAGTATGTAGACTTCAATGAAGATCAGTTAAAGAGAATCGTTTCTGGTTTATTTGAAGCATTAGAAGTATGTAAGAAAAAATATGGAATCACAAATTAATTAGTATATAAAATTACCCTGGACTTTTGTTCAGGGTTTTTATGCAAAAGAAAAACACCTTTTCAGGTGTTTTCTTTTACATTATTCTTGGGGAGTAACTATATAACAAATAGCTATTAATATTTAATGTATCTTAATATCATTCACTATCTTTTATTTCTTCATTTATGCTGCTGATAAATGATATTTTGTTTTTATTTTTGCCTTATCAAATGCAAGTCCTACTACTATGAATACTATTGCACTTCCTAAAGGCTGTACAAATCCTACAATACTCATTACAAATGCCGCCTGCATACTACCTATCATAATTCCTTCTGCAAGCATATAAAGTACAGTTCCTACTATTCCTGCTATTAAAGTTGCTACAACATTTCTCGTATTTATTATCTTTTCTGTTTTGTTTGTAAAGAAAAGTACTAATATTGGTTTTATTATCATTGTTGGTATAGCCCATATAGCAGCCCCTGTTGCTATATCAGCAAGTCCTGCTCCTATTGCAGCTGCTGCCATTGCATATGGTGTTGGAAGTAATACTGCTGCTAAGTAAATAAACGCATCCCCTACATGTACATATCCTCCATTTCCTCCAACTGGTATATGAAGGATATAGGCTGTTGCTAAAAATACTAATGATGCCAATAATGCTGCCAGTACAATTAATCTCGTTTTTTTGTTTGTTTCTTCATTGCTCATTTTTTTATCCCCCTCGGTAAAACAATTATTCCTAAAACAGTATAAACTGTTTTCTTCTATGCTTATATAATAACTTATATCATACAATTTTGAAATATGTTTGTATAAATTTCTTTATTCTCTATAATTGTATGATTACATTAATTTTGTAAGCATACAATTTCACAAAATATATTTTATATAATTAATTTTAGCGCATGAAAAAAGGTCGTAGCATTTAGCTACAACCTATTTTTTTATCGTTTTAAGAGTCCCTGCTTGTAAATTCTATAGTGAATAACACCGCATTTCCTCTGTTTGTCATTTTGTACTCAAATCCATGCTTAGCAAGAATCTGACTTGTTAAATAAAGACCTAGTCCACTTCCTCCAGTTTTTCTAGAGCGAGATTTCTCAACTCTAAAGAATGGATTAAATATATTTTTAAGAGATTCATCAGAAATTGTTATTCCAGTATTTTCAACTTCTAATATAGAAGGTCTAAATCCTCTTTCTATAAATCTAATATTTATATTCTCTCCTTCTGGAGTATATTTTATAGCGTTATTTATGATGTTATACAATGCCTTTGAGAATTTATCCTTATCAGCATTTATTTTTGCATCACTACTAATTGCAACTCTAGTCTTTAAATTTTTCTCGTCTATAAGAAATTCCTGTCTTTTTAGGATAACCTCTACAAGTTCTTTAACATTAAGTCTTGTTGGTTTAAAGGATGCAGACATTATATCTGTCTTAGAAATTTCAATCATTTCATTTACCAGATCTTTAAGCTCTTGAGTAGATGTATATGATTCCTTCAGATATTTATCCCTATCCTTGTATTTACCAATATTGTATATCATACCTTCAAGCTGCCCACTTATTATCGTTATAGGAGTCTTTAGCTCATGAGATATAGTCGCTATAAATTCTCGCCTATTCTCTTCCTCTCGTCTCTCTTTTTCAATTATCTCTATAAGCGGCTTAGTAATTATATTGGAGTATATATACGCACCCAAAATACCAATCAATATCGCAGCAAATATCGTAAACGGAACTAGATTTCTAAGTACCTTATTCGCCTCATTAATCGGCTGCAATGGCATAATTATATCCAGAACACAGCTTTCATCCATTTCTTTGATATTTACCTCTGTTGATAATCTATACTCGCTGTTTAGGCTATTCATTAAATATTTACTGTATTTTAGAAAGACTACTTCATTTTTCCCATAAATTATATTCCCGTCTTGGTCTCTTAGAAGTATAGCTAAATTCTGCTCTTTAGACATTCTGTATAAATCCTCTTCAAACCGGCTTATATCCTCACTTTCAGCAGCTGCAACAGCTTGCTTTACAGAATCCTGAAGAGCTTCTATCTTATATCTGTGATAATACTTAGGCAATAGAAAATACAACATACCGTAAATCAAAAGCGCTAGAGCAACAAGTAATACTGTTGTTATAGAAAACAACTTATACTTGATGTTCATATTCCGCCAACGCTTATATATTCTTGTCAAGTGTGTATCCTATTCCTTTTACAGTTTTTATATAAGGAAGAGTTATTTTCTTTCTTATATTTTTAATATGTGCATCTACTATTCTTGTATCTCCGTAGTAGTCGTATCCCCATATGCTATCTAATAGGCTTTCTCTTGTTATTACCTGTGGGTATTTTTCTATAAGCTCTTTTAGTATATTAAACTCTTTAAGAGTTAACTCTATTACATCTCCATCTATTTCTGCTGAATATGTATCTAGGTTTAATTTTAATTTTTCAAAAGTTATAAAGTTATCACTTATTGTTTTATTACTTCTTCTCAGTATAGCCTCTACTCTTTTAACAAGTAAGTTAAATGAGAATGGTTTTGTTATATAGTCATCACACTCTATTTCAAATCCTTTTAACTGGTCGCTCTCCTGATTAAGAGCTGTAAGGAATATTATAGGTACACTAGATGTCTTTCTGATCATCTTACATACCCCATATCCATCTAGGTTAGGCATCATTATATCTAAGATTATAAGGTCATAGTTATTTTCCTTAAATTTTTGTATACCTTCTATTCCATCATTTGCTGCATCAACATTATATCCCTCTGCGCTTAGGAATTCTGTTATTAAATCCTGTATGCTAGCATCGTCTTCAATTACTAATATAGAAGAATTCATTTTATCCCTCCTTATAAATTCATACTCCATTATATTATATCACACTTTCCTCTTTTTAACTTCATTATAATTTCGAGTAATTTTCTAAATTTTACTCTTCGAAGCTTAATTAAACCTATATTTTTTTAATTCGAGAAAAATTTAATATTTATAAATAAAAAAAAGAGCTTCTTGTCTATGATTATAGACC
>SAMEA3387476__coassemble_1468_pt1 | contig 20245 bp, 20 predicted proteins | sample SAMEA3387476__metabat2_low_PE_029 | metagenome-assembled genome bin SAMEA3387476 (sample SAMEA3387476) | Felis catus | biome: Faeces | place: United Kingdom | collected 2012
ATAAAATAAAAAATCAAAAATAATTTGTTTGAAAGTCAAAAAAAGTTGTAAATTTAGTAAAAGTAAAGATAAAACGTATTAAAAACTACTGAAATTAGTATAAAAAACCTTTCAAGTCGTTTTATAGAATTATTTTTTTTACTATTTATAAAAAAAATAAAATAATTTATTGAATAAGAAAAAAATATGTGCTAAAATTATAAAAAAAAGATGATACTGAATTTTCAGAAAAGCGAATATATTTATATCTTTAAGAAAAAGCTAGTCTATCTGAAAAAATCTAATTCAGTTAATCACAGGAGGGCAAAATGAAAATAGTTGATATCAAAATTGAAAAAATACGTATTCATCTAAAGAAACCGTTCAAAATAGCATTTGCGGTTCAGGATTATGCAGATAATGTAATAATCAAGGTTATAACAGATGAAGGAATATATGGTTTAGGAGAAGCAGCTCCTTTCTCACCTGTAACTGGAGAAACAGTAGATAGTGTTATAAGTACACTTAATATGTTCAAAGAAGGATTAATAGGAATGGATCCTCTAGAAATAGAAAAAATACATGTTTTAATGGATAGACTTATAACAGGAAATTCATCAGCAAAAGCGGCTATAGATATAGCTTTATTTGATATAAAAGGAAAAGTGATGGGACAGCCATTATACAAAATACTTGGAGGATATGATAATAAAATACAGACAGATATGACTATCGGTATAGATACTCCAGAAAATATGGCTAAAGAAGCAAAAGAAAGAGTAGAAAACGATGGATTTAGAATATTAAAAATTAAAGCAGGAATAAATCCAGATGAAGATATAAAAGCATTACAGTTAATAAGAGAAGCAGTTGGAAATGATATACGTCTTAGAGTAGATGCAAATCAGGGTTACTGTGTAAATGATGCAGTAAGAGTTTTAAAAGAATTTGAAAAAGTTGGTGTAGAAGCTGTTGAACAGTGCCTACCTCATTGGAATATGAATGATGCAAGATTAATAAGAGAAAAAGTTGGTCTAAAAGTTATGTTAGATGAAAGTATACATTCTCCAATGGATGCAGCTAAAGCTTGTAAAATGGATGCAGCTGATATATTAAATATAAAACTAATGAAATGTGGCGGACTTTACAATGCATTAAAAATAAATGCTATAGCAGAAGCTAATGATGTTAGATGTATGGTTGGATGTATGTTAGAAACTAAAATAGCTATAGCAGCTGGAGCTAGCTTAGTGGCAGCTAAGAAAAATATAACAGAAGCAGACTGCGATAGTTTTATGTATTGTGTCGACCCAGACAATGGAATGGAAGGCGGATTTGAAATAAATGGAGATACATTCGTTCTTTCTGATAAACCAGGATTAGGTATAGACTTTGATTTTTAATTAAATTATAAGAAAAGAGAATTAAAAGAATATGCAGTATATTTTATATACTGCATATTCTATAATAGAGGGAGGATAATATATAGAAAAAACTGTTTTCAGCACACCGGAGACATTGCTATTAGTAATGTTTATGACAGTTTCTGTAGGATTGTGGTTACAGAAATTCAAAGTATTTAAGTCTTTAGGACCAGCACTTACAGTAATTATACTAGGAATAGTACTTTCTAACTTAAAAATAGTTCCTGTAAATCATGATGTTTATGGAATTTTATCAGGGTACTGTATACCACTATCTATATGTATATGTCTATTAAGCTTAGATTTAAAAGAAATGAAAAAACTTACAAAAGAACCTATTATAGCATTAATATCTGCGATATTATCAGTTTGTATAATGGCATTTATATTTGGCTTAGTATTTGCAGGAAAAATAGACGAAGGATGGAAAGTAGCAGGAATGTTTGTTGGAACATATACTGGAGGAAGTGCCAACCTTACAGCTATAGCAGTTGGTCTTGATGCGGCTAGAGAAACAATAGCAGCAGCAAATGCAGCAGACTATGTAATAGGTATACCAACACTAGTGTTTATGTTTGCAGCGCCTGCTATATTAAAAAATTCAAAAAAATTCCAGAAATTCTGGCCATACCATCACACAGATGATGAATTATTAGGTGAAGGAGATCATACAGAATTAATGGCATCTAAAGAATGGAGTATACAAGATATAGCTTGGATGTTGTCTTTAGCATTTGCGGTATTTGCAGTAGCTTCTTGGTTATCTGGAGTGATATTTGGTGAAGGATTTAGAAGTGCAGGAAGAGTTATACTTATAACTACATTCTCTATAATATTAGCTCAGTTCCCACGGGTTAAAAGACTTAGAGGAAACTTTGACCTAGGTTTATATATAGCACTTTTATTCTTAACAACAATAGGATTTGCAGTTAATCTAAAAGATTTCTTTGGATCAACTTTATATATAACAATATTCTGTTTCTGTGTTGTTGTAGGTTGTACAATATTACACTTAGTAATAACAAGAATATTCAAAGTAAGATACGAATATGTATTATTATCAATCGTAGCGGCTATATCAGATGGTCCAACAGCTGCATTAGTAGCATCAAGTGCGCAGTGGAAGAGTTTAATAAATATAGGACTTCTAATGGGAGTTATAGCGGGAGCATGTGGTAACTATGCCGGTATAACCGTCGCATATTTGATAAAAGGAGCTTTAGGAATGTAATTAATTATAGACAAAGGACTTTGAAATATAGGTCTTTTGTCTTAATTAAATTTATTGTTAATTATTAGGAGGATAAGAATGAGAGAATATAAATTGTATATATCAGGAATACTATATGGATATGTTTCTTATGAGGGAGAAAAAGTATATTATAAAGAACTAGATGTATATGAAAACAAATTTTTAAATAAAGCTGAATTGACAAAAGAAAAAAATTTAGAAATAACTGACTTTTGTAAGATAAATCTTCTTGAGTTAACAGATAAAATAGAATACTATGAAAAACATCTAGATGGAAAAAGAAAATTCCTTAGAACTAAATATGGTGAAACTTATGAGTTAGCAGAGGATAATTATTATATTCAGAGAAGAAAAAAATTCCCATTAAATGTATTAAAAAGAGATGGTGAAATAGTAGCTTTCTTATGCTCTAATAGAGAATATTCTTCTATATTAGTAAAAGAAGGTTATGAAGATATTACTCCATTAAAAGCTTGGAAAGAAATAAAAGAACCTATTCACCCTGTTAAATATGAGGGAATGTTTGATGTTGAGATGAGAGATGGTATAAAATTATCAACTGATGTATTTTTACCAGCAGATATAGAAGGAGATATTCCTGCTATATTAGTACGTACTCCTTATGGAAAAGAACTTAATAATCAGTCATATTTTAAATACGTTCAAAGAGGATATGCAGTAGTAATACAGGACGTAAGAGGTAGAAATTTAAGTGAGGGAGAATGGATGCCAAATTATACAGAAGTAGAGGATGGCGACGACACTATAACTTGGATAGCAAATAGACCTTGGTGTAATAAAAAAGTAGGTATGATAGGTGGATCTTATCTAGGGTATGTTCAGTGGGCAGCTGCAGCTAGTGGAAATCCATATTTATCAGCGATGGTAAGTATAGTTTGCGCAGGAAGTGCTTTTATGGACTTACCAAGAAGAGGAGGATGTTTAACATCAGGAATGTTAGCATGGGCATTCTCTGTATCTCAGAAAAAATTTAAACCTGAATTAATGGAAAGAGATGATTGGGAAGAAGTTTTAAATATAAGACCATTAGAAAATATACCAGAAAAAGCACTAGGATATAAAGTTGATTTCCTTGATAATTGGTTTAAAAATCAAGACTATTGTAAATTCTGGGCTGATTCTGATTGGCATGCAAGAAGTAAGAGAACAGTTATTCCTACATTAATAATGTCAGGTTGGTTTGATGATAATGGAATGGGAACAACACAAGCTTTAGATATAGTTAAAGATTTCCCAGTAGGAAAAAGAAAGGTTATATTAGGACCATGGCAGCATAGTGGTAATTCAAGATACGACTTACATGGGGTTGACTTTGGAGCGAATGCGCTTAGATTTGATATAGATCTTAACTTCTTAAAATGGTTTGACCGTCATTTAAAAGGAATAGAAAATGGAATAGATAAAACATCTCCAGTAGAATATTATACAGTAGGAGATAATGAATGGAAAACAGCTGAAAATTGGCCGGTTCCACAAACTGAAAAGGTTGAATTATTCTTAGATAGTAACGGGGATGCAAATACTTCTTATGGGGATGGTAAGATAGTATTTGAGAAACCAGAAGAAGAAAAAGCTGATGAGTACGAATATGATCCAAACAACCCATCTATACATATAATAGATATGTCAGAAAACGAAATAGAGGTTCCAGAGGATTATACAGAAGAAGAAAAACGAGATGATATGCTTTGCTATACAACTGATGTATTAGAAGAAGATTTTACAATAACAGGTGATATGGATGTTGAATTATATGTTTCTTCTGATGCTGTCGATACAGATTTTATAGTTAGGATAACTGATGTAGATGAAAATGGTAAATCTATAAAATTAGCGGATGGAATTCTTGGAGCAAAATATAGAAATAGTTTTGAACACCCTGAATTTATGGAAGAAGGAAAAGTATATAAATTAAATATACTTACAACTAAAATATCTAATATGTTTAAAAAGGGGCATAGAATAAGAGTTACAATAACTTCAAGTGCTAAAAACTTTATATTCCCAAATAGTAATACTAAAGATGGATTCAACAGTGAAACTTATGTTATAGCTAACAATAAAATTCATCATGGAGGAGCATACCCTTCAAAAGTAACTGTTAGAAAAGAAAAATAAGTATAATCACTATATTTTTTGTAAAGCGTTAAATATTATTATTTGACAAGGGAAAAGTCAGTGGATAAAATATCTACTGACTTTTCTAATATATAAAGTAATAAAAATATGATACCCTAGAAAAAATTTAAAATGAATGTTTTTATTAAGAGATAATATAAAAATTTGTTGACAATAATACTTGCACGTGATAATATATACAAGTATGAGAATTAGATTCTCATTTCTCTGCTCTAAATAATTTAGAGCCGTTAAGTCCAAAGGGAGGTGAATTGTAGTGAGAGATTACGAATTAGTTTACGTTGTGAAACCAGTTCTAGATGAAGAAACTAGAGAAGGTGTACAGAACAAAATAAAAGAAATAATAGAAACTAATGGTGGTGAAGTAACTAAAGTTGACGCTTGGGGAAATAGAAAACTAGCTTACCCAATAGCTAAATTTACTGAAGGTTTCTACACATTAGTTAACTTCAAAGCTTCTGTAGAATTACCAAAAGAATTAGACAGAAACTTAAAAATAAACGAAAACGTAATAAGACACATGGTTGTTGTTTGTGACTAATCATATCTTATTTAAATAGGTGGTGTTTTTATGAATCAGGTTGTACTAGTAGGAAGACTTACTAAAGATCCAGAATTAAGATATATTCCAGGATCAGGAACACCAGTAGCCACATTTACTCTTGCAGTAAACAGAGATTTTACTAAAAGAGATGGCACAAGAGAAGCCGATTTTATTCCTATAGAAGTTATGGGAAAAGCTGCTGAGTTCTGCGCGAACTATCTTACAAAAGGTAGATTAGTAGCATGTAACGGGCAGATAAGAGTTGATAATTATCAAACTCAGACAGGCGAATGGAAGAACTTTACAAAAGTTAGCTGCAGACAGGTCGATGCACTTGAAAGCAAAAAAGCTGCTAGCGAAGGTTCTTACAACAATTTCGAAAGTAATTACAGTAATAACATAAAAGAGAATCATAATGAACCAGCCTTTGAACCTAGTGGTCTGTCTTCAGACTTGGACCCAGAAGGTTTTGGAGCTGTGGACGATGACGACATACCATTTTAAAAAGGAGGGAAATTAGTCATGATGAACAAAAGAAGACGTAAGAAAAAAAGAGTTTGTCAGTTCTGCGCTGATAAAAACGCTAAAATAGATTACAAAGATACTCAGAGATTACAGAGATATGTTACTGAAAGAGGTAAAATATTACCAAGAAGAATATCAGGAACATGTGCTAAACATCAGAGAGAATTAACAAAAGCTATAAAAAGAGCTAGAAATATAGCACTTTTACCTTACACATTAGACTAGTAAATAATAACGGATAAAATCCTATCGAGCTGTGCTCGATAGGATTTTTTTCGTTATTAAACAAATTAATTTTGAATTGTGTATAATGTGTACTATATCATTAAAGACTTTTATATATATCTATTTGTGATATAATATTAATATTAGGGTATTAATAAAATATGCAAAATTAAACGCAAATTTATTAATTTAATCAAAAAGATTTAAATATATAATTGCTAATACGATTATATAAAACTACTAATAGATATGACAGGAGAGGGAAAATGAAAAAACAGAACCAAACGGTAACTGTGATGCTTATGACTGCTATAGCAATAGCTCTAGCTGTTGGAACAACTACTCTTACTACGGCATCAATGGCGATAATATTCACAGTGTGTATACCATTTGCGATAGTTGGAATGATATCTACTGAAAAACAGAGCATGGCTGCATTTGTTGTTTCAGTACTAGCTATATTTGGTTTAACAGATGTTAGGTACGCTATGGAAGTTGTTGTAACATTTGTCATCCCGTCTATTTTAGTTGGGCGACTTATCGACTCGGTAAGTGAAAAAGATGACGAAGAACGACAGGAACCAATCTATATGGGAATAATTATTTTCATTTTATCGACAATAGCATACGTTATAATAGCTAAATATATGATGAATATAGATGTTGTAAAACAGCTTACTGATACATTTGCCAAAATATCAAAAACGCGGTTAAAAAATATGCCAAAAGAACAGTTAAATGTTCTTGGAGATGTTACAGCTGCGGAACTTACAGACATGTTTAGAAATATGATAGTATCATTATTATTTATTCAGTCTGGAATATGTGTATTCTTTACATATTTCTTAGGTGGAGCAATAGCTAAAAGAATAACAGATAAAAACTTAAACAGAATCAGAATGTCAGGTTTTTATTTACCAGGAAATGCAGTAGTTATAACATTTGTTATATATCTTGCAGTGTTTGGACTTTCGTATATGGATACAGGTCTAAATACCATTGTAATAATGGGAAATTTACAGATAGTATTTAATATAATGTTTATGATGCAAGGAATTTCTGTATGTATATACTTTATAAAGACTAGGATTGTTCAAGGAAGAGGGGGAATAGTATTCCCAGTTATATTGATTGTTACTCTAGGAGTGATGGGTGGAGGTACACTTATAGCTCTACTAGGTATGCTTGATTGTATTATGGATTTTAGAAAGATTAAACCAAAAATGAAAAAATCCATATAGGAGGATTGAAATGAATGTAAAGCCAAATTTGGATAGAAGTAACCGAGAAAATATAATAAATATGGTTATAATGTTTATTGGAGGATTAGCTCTTTTATATTACAATGCTTTAGCTGGAATTGGATTTATAGCTATATCTGGAGTGGTATTCTACCTTAATTTAAAAAATAATGAATCAAAAAAAATAGAATGGATGAGATATGTTGAAAATCTATCTTTAAATATGGATAAAATCGCTAAAAAGGCGATAAGATATCTACCAATACCTATGTGTGTAATAGAATTTAATGGGAAAATAACTATGCACAATGATAAATTCTCAGAAATCATAGGTAGAGATAGATTGCTAGATGAAAATATTAAAGATGTTGTAGGGGAAATTGATTTAACAAAAGCGTTAAACGATGAAAACGAAATGTACTCTGAAATAGAATACAAAGATAAAAGATACAGCATCGTATATAGAGTAATAAAAAATAGAACAAATTCAGATGTAGATTATATGATGGTTCTTTATTGGTTAGATAAAACAGATTATTTAAATCTTAAAGAAAAATATATAAACGAAAAAACAGTTATAGGAATTATAGAGGTAGACGGATACGAAGAAGTTATTAAAAGTGCAGATGAAGAAAATAGACCTTTAATAACTGCCGATATAGAAAGAGTACTGTCTACATTTGAAACCGAGTCAAAAGCAGCTATGAAGAGGGTATCTAAGGATAAATTCTTTTTAGTTATGAATAGAGAAGAGCTTAAAAAAATAGAGCTAGATAAGTTTGAAATACTAGATAAAATTAGAAATATAGACCATGGAAATACACTTCCAGTAACGATAAGTATGGGTGTTGGTATAGATGGAGAAACTATAAACGATAATTTCAAAATGGCAGTTGGAGCCTTAGACTTAGCACTTGGTAGAGGTGGAGATCAGGTTGTTGTAAAAACTAAAGATAATTTCTCATTCTACGGAGGAAAATCTAAAGCTGTAGAAAAGAAAACAAAAGTTAAATCAAGACTTATCGGTCATGCTCTAAGAGAAATTATAAACCAGAGTGAAGATGTTCTAATAATGGGCCATAGATACCCTGATATGGATGCTATGGGGGCTGCAGTTGGAATATACGACCTTTGCAAAGCTTGTGGTAAGGAATCTAATATAGTATTAGAAAATCTAAATGACTCTATAGAAATTTTTGCTAAAAAGATAAAAAAAGATAAATACTACAAAGGCATTTTTATAAATCACGAAACAGCTATAGAAAGATGTAAAGAGGACACGTTAGTTATAGTTTTAGATACTCATAGACCAAACTTTACAGAGTGTCCTAAGCTTCTGGAAATATCAGACAAAGTTGTAGTTATAGACCACCATAGAAGAGGGGTAGAGTTTATAAGTGATGCTGTTCTATTATTCCATGAAATATACGTATCATCTACGTGTGAGATGGTTACAGAGCTTATTCAGTATATGGATGAAAATATTAAAATAAATAAAATGACAGCGGAAGGACTACTTGCTGGTATAAATCTAGATACTAAAAACTTTGCTTTTAAAACAGGTGTAAGAACATTTGAAGCAGCATCGTATCTAAGAAAAATCGGTGCAGATACTATAGAAGTTAAAAAGCTATTCAATGCTGATATCAGCGACTTTACAACCAAAGCAGAAATTATACAAAACACAAAAATTATAAACAATAGAATTTGTATCGGATATACTTCTTCAGAAATTGACAATGTAAATGTAATTATAGCCAAAGCAGCTGATGAGCTTTTAAACATCAGACAGGTTGAGGCTTCATTTGTGCTAGGTCAAAAGGATGGAAAAGTATTCATTAGTGCTAGATCATTAGGAGATATAAATGTCCATGTAATGATGGAAAAACTAGGCGGTGGCGGTCATATAGATATCGCTGGTGCACAGCTTAAAAACGTATCTCTTAAAAAAGCATATAATATGGTACATGAAATAATAGAAGAATTCTTAGAGGAGGATAAATAGATGAAAGTAATATTATTAAAAGACGTAAAAGGTACAGGTAAAAAAGGAGAAATGAAAGAAGTTAGCGATGGTTACGCAAGAAACTTCTTATTCCCTAAAAAAATGGCTGTACAGGCAGATGCAGGAAATATAAAAGAATTAAAAGAAAAACAGAAATCACAGGAATTCCATGCTCAGAAAGAATACGATGAAGCAGTACTTCTTGGAAAACAGATGGAAGAAATAAACATAGAAATATACACTAAAGCTGGAGATGGAGGAAGATTATTTGGATCAATAACTTCTAAAGATATAGCTGAACAGCTTAAAAAACAGAAAGGCATAACTATAGACAAAAGAAAAATAAACCTTGAAGAACCAATAAGAGTTTTAGGATCTACAAGAGTGGAAATAAAAATACATCCAAAAGTAACTACTAACATAAGAGTAGATGTTAAAGAAAAAAATAAATAAGATAGGGTAAAAAAATGGCAGATATAACCAGAATACCACCTCACAGCGTCGAATCAGAGCAGTCTATTCTAGGTTCAATCCTGCTTGATAAAGACGCTATAATAACAGTAGCAGAGACAATTACTCCGACAGATTTCTATAAAGATGCGCATAGAATTATCTATGAGAGTATGATGGCTCTGAACAACAAGAATGAACCTATTGATATGGTAACACTAACAGATGAGCTTAGAAAAAGAGGATACCTAGACGATATAGGTGGTGTAACATACCTTACAAGCTTGTCTACAATAGTTCCTACAACATCAAATGTAAAATACTATGCAGATATAGTAAAAGAAAAATCAGTACTTAGACAGCTTATTAAAGCATCAAATGACATAATCAACTTAGGATATGGAAGTGGAGAAAGTGCTGAGAATGTACTAGATTTTGCAGAAAAGAAAATATTTGATATTTCTCAGGAAAGAACAAATGACGATTTTAAACCTATAAATCAAGTTCTTATGGATACATATGATATGATAGAGTCTATATATTCTAACAAGAGCGATGTAACAGGAGTAACTACAGGGTTTAAGGACTTAAATAAAAAGATAAATGGACTACAGAGAACAGACTTAATACTAGTGGCAGCAAGACCTGCTATGGGTAAAACAGCATTTGCGCTTAACTTAGTTCAAAACGCTGCTATAAAAGGAAATGCTTCAGTTGCAGTATTTAGTTTGGAAATGTCTAAGGAGCAGCTAGCTCAGAGAATGATTGCAGCTCAATCAAATGTAGAGCTTAAGAAAATGAAAACAGGTACATTAAACGATGCGGATTGGCCTAGGATAATAAGTGCTATGGCAGTTATGTCAGATGCAAAAATATTTATAGACGATACTCCAGGTATAAAGATAAATGAGCTTAGATCTAAATGTAGAAAGCTGAAAATGGAACAGGGACTAGATTTAGTTATGATAGACTACCTTCAGCTTATGGAAAGTGATTCTAAGAATGAAAGTAGACAGCAAGAGATATCAAAAATATCTAGATCGCTAAAAATATTAGCAAAAGAACTAGACTGCCCTGTTGTTGCATTATCTCAGTTATCGAGAGCACCAGAGCAGAGAGCAGATCATAGACCTGTACTTTCAGATTTAAGGGAATCTGGAGCTATAGAACAGGATGCAGATATAGTAATGTTCCTTTACAGAGATGAATATTATCATTCAGATTCAGAAAAAAAAGACCTAGCCGAAATAATAATTGCTAAAAATAGACACGGAGAAACAGGTTCAGTTGAGCTTGTTTGGATGGGTTCTATACAGCGTTTTGGTGATAAAGTTAAAGATTTATAAAGTTTTATATCCACAGAATATAGGTTCGAAAGCCTTGAATTCTGTGGATATTTTTATATATTTTTTGTAAAATGTTGAAAAATAAACAAATAAGATATCAACAATATCCACAAGTTGATTGTTGATAACTGTTGATAACTTTTTTGCATAAATTTATGCAAAAAAAATTAAAAAAAGTGTTGACGAGAAGGCATATTCTAGATATAATATTACTTGTGGTCGAGGGAACACATTAAAAACCTTCAAAAATACAGGATGTGGTCTATTAGCTCAGTCGGTAGAGCACTTGACTTTTAATCAAGGTGTCCCGCGTTCGAATCGCGGATAGATCACCATTTCAAGGCCCGTTGGTCAAGCGGTTAAGACACCACCCTTTCACGGTGGTAACAGGGGTTCGATTCCCCTACGGGTCACCATCTTTTTTATTAATATTTTAGTGTGGGGTTATAGCTCAGCTGGGAGAGCATCTGCCTTACAAGCAGGGGGTCACAGGTTCGAGCCCTGTTAACCCCACCATTAAAACTGAACACGCTGGTGTGGCTCAATTGGTAGAGCAGCTGACTTGTAATCAGCAGGTTGTAGGTTCGAGTCCTATCACCAGCTCCATATATACTTTAAATCTGGATGCTTAGGCCGGATTTTTTTTTACCCATTTTTAAATAGTTTTGTTATTGAGAAAATTAAATAATTAAATGGAAACGACAATCATTTACAGTTATATAAAGGTGTGATATTATAATAATTAGGAAAGCAAATACCCCCATTTGTCTGCAGGGGATGAGTATATAAATTAGCACTTTATATATTGCCATTAGTATTTGTGCCGATTAAAAACACACTACTTCTTAAAAAGATACTATCGTATTTTTACGATGGTATCTTTTTTTGGAAATTGAGAAAAAAGATAAATTAATGCTAATGAAAATCATTTACATAGAAAAGACGTATATGATATATTATATTCAGGCTTAAAAATTATCGCGGCAAAATTTAATTTTTAAGGAGAAGAAAAATGGCAAAAATGATGGGACCAAGATTCAAACAGTGTAGAAGACTTGGATTAAATGTATGTGGACATCCAAAAGCAATGGATAGAGCAGAAAGAGGAACTTCAAGAGCGGATAAGAAATTATCTCCATATGGGACACAGCTGCTTGAAAAACAGAGATTAAAAGCTTACTATGGTGTACTAGAAAAGCAGTTTGCAAACTATGTACACAAAGCAGAAAAATCAAAAGAATCAACAGGTACTGTACTTATTCAGTTATTAGAATGTAGATTAGACAATATAGTATACAGACTAGGGCTTGCATCTTCTATAAGACAGGCACGTCAGATGGTTGTACATGGTCATATTTTGGTTAATGGTAAAAAAGTAGACAGACCTTCTTTTGGTTTAAATGTAGGCGATGTAGTATCTTTGAGAGAAAAATCTCAGTCTAATGCAATGTTTAAAGAGAATTTTGAAAACAGCGAATTAAACACACTTCCTTATATCGAAAAAAATATGGAAAAATTCTCTGGTACGCTAATTAAAAGGCCTGAAAGAAATGAAATACCAATAGAGATTAACGAAATCCTAGTGGTAGAGTACTACTCAAAATTATAATCATTCTACAAATGGAGGATATCGCATATGTATTTATGCGATGTCCTTCTTTTTTGTGATATAATGAAAAAAATATTAATTATTGGAGGATAGGTTATGAAAGTTACATTTTTAGGTCATTCAGTAGTATTAATAGAAAAAGATGGATTTAAAGCAATTGTAGATCCATTTATAACAGGAAATGGACTATGTCCAATAAAAGCCGAAGAATTAAATGATTTGACTCATATATTTATAACACATGGACACTCAGACCATATGGGAGATTGTGTGGAACTTGCTAAAAAATGTGATGCTACAGTAATTGCAAATCATGAGATAGCTCACTACTTAACTAAAAAGGGATTAGATGTACATTCTATGCATATCGGTGGAAAATTTAATTTTGATTTTGGAACAGTAAAAATGACTCCAGCGCTTCATGGTTCAGGAATAGAAGAGGGAGATGATATGCTTTATGGAGGAAATCCTTGTGGTTTTTTAATAGAAATAGATGGCAAAAAAATATACCATGCTGGAGATACAGGACTTACAATGGATATGAAACTTCTTGAAGATGAGCATATTGACTTAGCATTTCTTCCAATAGGTGGTAACTTTACAATGGATGTAAAAGATGCTGCAAGAGCATGTGAATTTATCAAACCAGATAGGGTAGTACCAATACACTACGATACTTTTGATTTAATAAAAGCAGATCCTAAAAAATTCAAAAAAAGAGCAGAGTATGCAGAGGTAGCTATATTAAATCCTGGAGATTCTGTAATATTATAAATAAAAAAAGACATCGCGATATTTTATGTGATGTCTTTTTTTGTACATTGATTCATATAGTAAATATAGAAAATAATTATAAATTTCTTGCTGATTTAGCATAACTTATTAATTAAGTTGTTATCTAGGGAAGATAAGTATAAAAAAAGGAAAATTTAGAATTTATAGAAAAAAAGAAAGCAAATCATTTAGTAATTAGAGTTAAATGATTATAGAAAAAAATAATAAATTTTATTTATATATAAAAAAAAACGATTGTACATTTAAAAATGTTTATGCTAACATAATAAGGATATTAAATATTAAATGAGGTGAGAAAAAATGGAAAGCAAAAAAAGTATGATTATTGCAGTTGTTGAAGCAATTCACGCGATAGCTTTGATATTAACTGTAAAAGTATTTGCGCCGGTTTGTACAGGTATGGTGGAAACAGCAGCTGGTAAGCAGATACCAATGAGATGCCACTATACAAGTCAGGCACTAGTATTTTTAGGAATTATTCTTCTTGTAAATGCACTTGTATATGCGGTTAGAAAAGAGGCTGTTACAAGTGGGGTAATAGCAGCTATAGCTTCTATATTAGCTATATTATCACTAAGCTCTACATTAGGTATGGGAGTTTGTATGAATCCAGAAATGGCTTGTAACTTGACAGCTCCAATAGTTAAAGTTGTAGGAGCAATAGGGGTACTAATAGGAATAGTTTCTATATACTTAGGAATAAAAAGTTCAAAATAATATTTAAGAGGATTAAAGATGAAAAAGGATAAAAAACTAAGTACACTGAACATGGCTGTTCAGAATTTAAAAGCAAAAAAATTACGTACTGGGTTCATGATGTTCTTTGTAATATTAATGTCAGCTACTGTATTTTTCAGTACAGTTTTAATGAGCAATCTTAAACGGGGAATTAAAAACACAACTGAAAGAGCTGGAGCAGATATGATAGTTATACCAAACAAAGGTACTGAAGATATAAGAGATTCACTATTTGCAGGAACACCATGCTCTGTTTTCTTTGATAAATCATGGGAAAAAGAAGTAGCAAAGGTTAAAGGCGTTGAAAGAGTATCAGCTCAGATATACGCAGGTACACTTTCTGCTTCATGTTGTGATCTTCCAGTACAGATGATAGTATTCAATCCAGAAACTGACTTCGTTGTTCAACCATGGTTAAAAGATCAGGACGCAGTTAAACTTAAAAAAGGAGAAATTCTAGTTGGAAATAGGGTCCAGGCTGAACCTGGAGAAAAATTAAGACTTTACGCTACAGAATTTGATGTTGCAGGAAAATTAGAAAGAACAGGTATGGGGTACGATATTTCTGTATTTATGACATTTGATACATTCTGCAAGCTTAAAGACTCAGAAACAGCTAGAGCAAATCTTCCGATGGATGACATAGAAAATAAAATATCTATGCTTATGGTTGATACAGACAATAACTTAGAAGGTATAGATTTCTTCAACTTGAAAAAAGACATAGAAAATGCTGGAACAAGTGGAGAAGAAATTTATATAGGTACAGCTGACGAGCTACTAAGTGGAATATCAGAACAGGTTAAAAACTTATCTGGATACGGAAATATTTTAATTTATATTTCTCTAATATCAACTTGTCTAGCCTTAATAAGTATATTTGTTCTTACAATAAATGAAAGAAGATACGAATTTGGTGTGCTATATGCACTTGGAGCTAGAAAGAAACAGATGAGAAATATAATCTTATCTGAAGCACTTATAATAAGTGGAATAGGTGGTGTAGTAGGAACACTACTAACATACGGCCTAATAACAGTATTTAAAGATGTTATAAGTATAAGGCTGAACATACCATTCTTAGATGTAGGATTTGCAAATACTATGCCGATTGCGCTTTTATGTATTGCAATAGCACTTATAACTGGTATTGTTGCAGCAATATGTTCATCTTATCAGATTAGTAAAGGTGAAGTATATCGTTTACTTAGGGAGAATGAATAAATGATTGAAGTAAAGAACCTAACAAAGAAATTTACAAGAAACTCAACAGAGTTTGATGCGGTTCACGATGTATCACTTGAAGTAAAAAGTGGTGAATTTGCAGCTATAATAGGGCACTCTGGAAGTGGTAAAACAACACTTTTCAATATGATAGCAGGTCTAATAAGCCCTACTTCAGGAAAAGTATTCATAGATGGTGAAGAAATTACAGTTATGGAAGAAAATGAAAAAGCTGTATTTAGAAATAATAATATGGGATATGTTCTACAGGGACAGAGCTTACTTAGCAATTTCACAATCTTAGATAATATATGCATGCCTGCATATTTATCTCCAAATGTAGATGATTTTAAAGATAGAGCTTTAGAGTTATTAAAACAGATTGGACTAGAAGAATTTGCAAATGAGTACCCATCAAACCTTTCAGGTGGTGAAATTCGTAGGGTTTCTATAGTTCGTGCAATGATAAATAATCCAAAAGTTATAGTTGCCGACGAGCCTACAAGTAACCTAGACCCTGAAAACTCAAAAAAAGTTATGCAGATGCTAAGTGATATAAGTAAGTCTGGAACTACTGTATTACTAAGTACTCATGAATTAGAATATTTAAGCTACGTTGATACTGTATTTAAAATGGATCATGGAGTTTTAGAAGTATAATAAAAAAGCTGTCGTAAAACCAATTACGGCAGCTTTTTTCTATTTAAAGATTTTAATAAATTTTAAATTATCTACACTTCCCATCTCAAGTCGTTTCCTAAGAATTCTAAAATTCTAAAGTTACCAACAATTCTAGAGAAGGTTCTCTGAGAATACAACTCAACTATTTTACTAGAGTCCAAATTTGTAGATATGATAATCTTCTTGCCAGCAAGAAGTCTAGTATTAACTATATTAAAAATCTCTCCACTAGAGAATGAGTTATTTAATTCTGTTCCTAAATCGTCTATAATTAACAAATCACAGTCGAAAAGATTTTTGTAGTTCTCGTCATTGATTCTTGAATCCTCATCTTTTCTAAACTTATAGTTTTCTAAAATCTCAAGTATTCTAAATGCAGTCTGATATATAACACTATAACCTTGATCTAGTAAAGCTTTGGCGATACAGTTGCACATGTAAGTTTTTCCAAGTCCTGTCGCACCGTGGAAAAATAGATTTGAGTTATTATCCTGAGCAAACTCGCTTACAAAAGAGTCACAAACAGATAAAATCTTTAGTATATTTTGCTTTGGAGATAGATTCTTTCCTTCGATTATCTCATCAGAGAATATACTCAAATCAAAGTTATCGAAGTTTTCTTTTTCTAAAACTCTACTTAAATTTGACATTTTATAGGCTTCATTGATAATTGCCTGTTTAAGACAAGTACATTTCTTACCTCCACCTAAAAATCCGGTATCCTTACATTTTGGACAGCTGTACTGCATTTCAAGGTAGTTTTCTGGTATTCCATTTTCGGCTAAAATCTGTTTTTTTCGATTAACAAGTTCTTCCATTTCACGCTTACATTCATAGACGATTTCTTCTCTTGCCTTAGTGTCTTTTAAAACAGCCTTTGTAAGTCTAAGACCAGACATGGAAATTTCATCATCTATTTTCTTTATTTCAGGAAGAGATTCATAAATAGACTGTTTTCTTTTTTCTAGTTTTTCTTCATTATCATCTCTTTTTCTTTGATATTTTAAGAGAATATCTCTAATTTTTTCCTCTTTCATACAAATTCATCCTTTCTAAAGATAAAGCTACTTAAACTTCTTCTCCTGGCTTTTTCTAATTTTCTCTTCAAGTTGCTCAGGAGTATATTTAGTAACTGTTTCTTCAAAGTTTTTAAATTTATTATAACTTGTAGGAGCTTTTGATGTAGTTTTAGCATATGAGCGAGTGATCTTTTTGCTATTTTGCTCCTTTTGTTTTTCTAGTTCTTTTTCTTTCTCCTTCCGCTTAAACTCTTCAACGGCTTTAAGCTCAGCAAGGGTGTGGATTTCTTCATTTGCCCAGTTTTTGACTATTCCATTGACATAAGATATTGAAGGAGTTGAGATATTTTTACATTTTGAACAAGCTTCTAAAACTAGCTCGATATCAGCATTATAAACATCAAACCAAGTATCCATAGCCTCTTTTTCAGCACGAGTAGGTTCTCTTCTAAATCCAAGCTCATTAAAAACAATACGATACATTGAATATCTCTGACTTCTCTCAGCAAAACTGTCCTCAACATCTTTAACGGTATAAAGATTAGAATCGTACCAGTTTCTAATAATAGCTTCAACATATTTTAATGGTTTAACAGCACCAGTCTGATCTTTTGCGTGCTGATATGCACATATAATCATATCATCACTCATATTATACTTATCCATAATTTCCATTATAGATATTTTTTCTGTAGCTTCTAAATATCTACCTATAATCTTGTTTATTTCATTAAACATTTTACGCATTTTAGGATTTGAATTTCTATCAACCACGCTATCTGCACTAGATGAAATAGAGTCCTTTGGTTTAGACGTATTTCTTAGATAAAGAGCATCCAAATCCATAAATTCAACAGAAAAATTAAACTCATCGTCCAAATCTTCAGAGTGTATCTTTATAAGCCCTGCACTTTCCCAAAATTTCCATGCATTGACTACATCAGAAAGTGGGATGTTTAGATTTTGGGCGATTGAAGAGTTGTTAAAACGAGGATTAGAGTGGATATCTGTCGCCATTCTATATCCAAGTAAGTATACTTTGACAGCTAATCCGTCAGCCATCGGCATAAATATATCGATAAAAACATTGGATATTATAGTCGATCCAAAGTTAGTTGCATTTTCTTCTATAAAAAACATTACATCACCTCAAGAATAATTATATCATACAAAAAAGAAACGCATAGAATAATGTTAATTGGAAATAATAAAAAATATTGAGATTTTACAAACTTAAAATGTGAATAAAAAATTATATTTTGCAAGTTATACCAACAAAATAGCAAGCTGTACCAAAGATATTGTTTTTAAAAATATATGGAATATAATGAAATTAAAGAAGGAGATAGAGATACATAGGGGGTGTAGAAAATGAAGGAAAGAAGAAAAATAGATTTATTTGGGGCAGTTACAATGTTGGTAATTTCTATGGCTGCATTCTATTTAAAGAATAGTGTAGGAGCAGAAATGACAGGATTACCTTTAGAAAGTTTTGTATATGTAGGCATAGGAATTTTCATTTTAGGTTTAATCTACACAATAATGGAAACAAAGATGCAGCTTCCTTATTTCTATGGAAGAAGTCAAAGTGGTGGTTCTAACGCCAATTCATTTGTAGTTATGGGTATTGGAGCAGGATTAATAGGAAGTAGTATAGCAAGTGCAGTTGTCATAACTTTTGTTCTTATAGCTGTAGCTGTAGCGATTAGAATGTTTATGGATAGGAGATACAAAGAAAAGAATGAAATAAGGTCAAAAAATTGAAATAAAAATGTGTTGTTATATTTTGAAAAGTACCTATAGAGTAAATGATTATATCTATATCTGTAGGTGCTTTTTTATATGAATTTAAAAGAACTGAGATTAATTTTTTAGAAACATATTAACTATAGTAACTGATGTTATATAATTAAGTTAATAAATGGAGTGAGGTGATACACTATGCAGGAATCAATAACGGAAATAATTAGAGTATGCGTAGGTTCTTTTTTAGTAATATACGGATACGTTATGTCGATAATAGAGAGGTATTTAGGGATGCCATTTTTTGGATCAAGATATCAACCAAAAGGAGTAATTAATGGATTTGTTGCTACACTTGCTGGTGCAGTTTTAATGTCTATAACCGTTCAGAGGTTTTTCTTAATAGGCTTACCTTTAATTGTGATAAATGGGCTGCTTCAAAAGATAATACACGAGCGATTAAAAAAGAAAGCAAAACACTTTATCGGAAAAGAGGGAAAAGCTATAACAGATATGAAGAGAAAGTGCAAGGGATTTGTAGATTTTAATGGAGAAAGAGCTAAAGTTTTTCCAGAAGAAGAGGATATACAAGCAGGGGAAATGGTATATGTATCTGACGTAGATGGAAATATGATTATGGTTAGAAAATTAAAATAAAGAAGGTGTCATTGTATAGATTTAAAATCTGTATAATGACACCTTTTATTTTTCTAGAAAGTAGTTATCTTATTAAAAGGAAATAACCTAATAACAACTTTTCCTAATATATCAGATTTATTTATTGTCCCTAAAGATATTGCTCGGCTATCCTGACTTTCAAGCCTATTATCTCCCATAACAAAAACTTCATTTTCTGGAACAATAATATCAACTGATCCGTCTGTATATGAATCTTTTATATAGTTTTCATTTAACTTTTTATCATTTAAATATACAGAACCATTTTTTACAACAATATGGTCGTTAGGTAATCCAATTACTCTTTTTACAATTTTTTTACTTTTACCATCATCAGATAGATTGTCAGTTTCAGCAACTATAATATCGCCTTTTGAAGGAGATGTAATCTTATAGCCTAGTTTAGAAATTATTAAATAATTTCCGTCTTCAAGAGTAGGCAACATAGAACGCCCATCAACAACAACAGGTTGTATAACTACAGATACTAACAAAGCAATTATTATTGCTGTTAAAATAGTTTTAATCCATTCTTTAACTGTATTTTTCATAGTTTTTTATTCCTACCTATTAAAAAGTTTATAATTAATTATACAATATATTATAA
>SAMEA3387476__coassemble_1469_pt1 | contig 20218 bp, 20 predicted proteins | sample SAMEA3387476__metabat2_low_PE_029 | metagenome-assembled genome bin SAMEA3387476 (sample SAMEA3387476) | Felis catus | biome: Faeces | place: United Kingdom | collected 2012
GTTTTTCTATGAAAAGATATAATTGGGCAACTTTAGGATGCGGCGTTATTGCCAATCAGCTTGCAGAGGCGATGATTTCAAGAGGAGATAATCTCTACTCTGTCGCAAATCGTACTCACGAAAAAGCTTTAGAATTTGCTGCAAAATATGGAATTGAAAAAGTATACGATAAGATTGATGATGTTTTTGAGGATGAAAACGTGGATATTATCTACATCTCTACTCCTCACAATACTCATATAGAATATTTGAGAAAAGCTTTAAAAGCTGGTAAACACGTTCTTTGTGAGAAATCAATTACTTTAAATAGCGATGAACTTGATGAAGCCATAGCACTTGCGGAGGAAAATCACGTCATTTTAGCTGAAGCTATGACAATTTTCCATATGCCAATTTACAAAGAGCTTAATAAGATAATAGAATCTGGAAAACTTGGAGATTTAAAACTAATCCAGATGAACTTTGGAAGCTATAAAGAATACGATATGACTAATAGATTTTTCAATAAAAATTTAGCAGGTGGTGCTATGCTTGATATTGGTGTATATGCACTTTCATTTGTTAGATGGTTCATGAGCTCAAAACCTACAGAAATACTATCTCAGGTTAAGTATGCTCCAACTGGTGTCGATGAACAGGCTAGTATTCTTCTAAAAAATAAGGAAGAAGAAATGGCTACTGTGATACTATCTCTTCACGCAAAACAGCCTAAACGTGGAACTATAGCGTTTGATAATGGATATGTTGAGATTTTTGAATATCCTAGAGGTGAGGAAGCTGTTATCACATATACTGAGGATGGCAGCAAGGAAGTTATAAAATCTGGAAATACTTCAAACGCATTGTTATATGAGGTTGAAGATATGGAAAAGGCATTAAACGGAAATTCTGAGGTAATGCACTTGAATTACACTAAAGATGTTATGGATATGATGACTGAAATAAGAAATGAATGGGGTATGAAATATCCTGAAGAAATTTAGTTTTAACAAAAAGAGCTTCTAAGATAGAAGCTCTTTTTATATTATACTTTATTTTAATCTATTCTATTGTAGAAACTAAAATATCTATAGCTTTTTCAACTAAATCATCTGGTGCTTTTTCTATAAATTTTACATTTCTTTTTGTTGGGTCAATTGTTCTAGCATGTTCACATAATATTACACCTGTTGTCTTGGTTCTATCATCAAGTGGCAGATGTAATGGAAAACCTTTATTAGTGTTTGTAATAGGCATTACTATTAAAAGCTTAGCAACTTTATTAAAAAAGTTATTACTAATAACAAGTGCTGGTCTAAATCCATGTTGTTCAACTCCTTTTACAGGATCTAAATCCAACTTGATTATATCGCCTCTATTAATCTTCATACTCTATAACCTCCTGCCCTACACTTTCTCCCCAATAAATTTCTGAAGGTTCATAATCTGACATATCATAATCTTTAAAAAGCTCTTCTATTGGTATAACATTTGGGCGTCTACTTTCTTTTATAACAGGTTTTAAACTTAATTTACCTTCTTGTATATCAACTTCAACTTCTTCATTTTCTCCCCAACCTAATTGATTTAATATCTCTTTTGAAAGTCTTATACCTTGGCTATTTCCCCATTTACTAACTGATAATGTTTTCATATACAACACCTCCAATAATTATATTTCTATAATAAGTATATACTTTGTATATACTTATTGTCAATATTTATTCAATAATTATTTTAAATCGTATATTATTATTTCTTAAATTCAAAAAAGACTGCTACAAAATTTTGTAACAGTCTTTTTTATATGTTTTTATTTTGGATTTTAGTCTTCTTATTTACTTAGTTTTCTTCTTTATTTGTAGATACTTCTACTTCTTCTACTGGAGCTTTTGCTTTTTCAGGATCTTCATTGTTTAATATCCGCATGAATTCGTCTCCAGTTATTGTTTCTTTTTCTAGTAGATAATCTGCTAATTCGTGAAGTTTGTCTATGTTGTCTTCAAGTATCTGAGTTGCTTTTTTGTGGCAAGCTCCAACTAAAGCTATTACCTCTTTGTCTATTTTAGCTGCTGTTTCTGCTGAACAAGCTAGTGAAGTATCTCCACCTAAGTACCGGTTGTTTAGAGTTTCAAGTGCAACCATTCCAAACTCTTCACTCATACCAAATCTAGTTATCATCGCTCTAGCTATTCTAGTAGCCTGTTCTATATCATTTGATGCTCCTGATGTGCACATATTGAAGATTATTTCTTCAGCTGCACGACCACCAGTGAATGTTGTTATCTTGTCTATTGCTTCTTCCTTAGACATTAGCACTTTTTCGCCTTCTTCAACCTGCATTGTATATCCAAGTGCACCTGAAGTTCTTGGGATTATTGTTATCTTATGTACTGGTGCTGAATGTTTATTGATAGCTGCAACAAGTGCATGACCAATTTCGTGGTATGCGATAATTTTCTTTTCTTTTGGACTTATAACTGCACCTTTTCTCTGGTAACCAGCGATTATTGTTTCAACAGCTTCTTCTAAGTCCATCTGTTCAACCTGTTTTCTACCATCTCTAACTGCTCTAAGTGCAGCTTCGTTTACTATATTTGCTAGTTCTGCACCAGATGCTCCTGATGTAGCTCTTGCAATTTCGTTGAAATCTATATTTGCATCGTATTTAACTGCTTTTGCGTGTACTTTAAGTATCGCTTCTCTACCATTTAAGTCTGGTAATTCAACGGGTACTCTTCTGTCAAATCTACCTGGTCTTAAAAGTGCTTTATCCAAACTTTCTGGTCTATTTGTAGCAGCAAGTATTACAACTCCTACTCCACCATCAAATCCATCCATTTCGCTAAGTAACTGGTTTAGAGTCTGTTCTCTTTCATCGTTTCCTCCCATACCATTAGCGCCATCTCTCTTCTTACCTATAGCATCTATTTCGTCGATGAATACTATACAAGGAGCTTTTTCTTTAGCCTGTTTGAATAAATCTCTAACTCTTGCAGCACCCATACCAACAAACATTTCTATAAATTCAGATCCTGAAATTGAGAAGAATGGTACTCCTGCTTCACCTGCAACAGCTTTAGCAAGAAGTGTTTTACCTGTACCTGGGGGTCCAACTAAAAGTGCACCCTTAGGCATCTGAGCACCTATTTCTCTATACTTAGCTGGGTTGTGAAGATAATCTACTATCTCAGTTAAAGCTTCTTTTGCTTCATCCTGACCAGCTACATCTGCAAATCTCTTTCCACTCTGTGCAGGAACATAAACCTTTGCGTTTGACTTACCAAACTGCATAGAATTTCCGCCCATTTTTTTAGAAAGATTTCTCATCATTAAATTACCTAACATACCTAAAATTGCAAACGGCAATATCCAAGTAAGTAAGAAGTTCATAAGAGGAGAATTTTCTCTAGGAATTTCTTTGCTGAACGATACATGTTTTGCGTTTAATTTTTCAATCAACTCTGGGTCATTCATATTTCCTGTTACATATATGTTTCTGTCGTCTTTTTTCTTAGGCTCTATAGCTATTTTATCGTTGTCTAAGTTAACTGTTTTTATCTCGTTTTTGTCTAACATCTGCTCGAATTTGCTGTAAGTTATCTCAACTGTTTGTCTTTCCAGCATACTTGGGAATACAAGCACATTAAGAAGCATTACGAAAAGCATCATCATAGCATAGTAATAAAAAATCGATCTCTTCGGTTTTTTTGGTTCCATATCCATACCTCCATTTTTTTATTCCTAAATTAATAAATACCCTAAATTCTTTAGGATAATCTATTTGCCTTTATTTTTTGGTATTATTTTATCAACCTAAATTATAAAAATATGCTATTTTTATTATATGTGGAATTTTGATAAGTTTTATGCCGCTTTTTATTATTTTTATAAAATATTATATCTTTACTTTATCATAGCACACAATTCTTAATTATATCTTAACTTTCCTTAAATTTTATTTTTAAAAATTTGAAACAAAAAAGAAGGCTGCTAACCTTCTTTAAATCTCTCACTAGAATTATGTGTTTATATAAATAAAAAACTGCTAAGAAATTTCTCAGCAGTTTTTATTTTATTAGAATTTTTTCATTATCATATTTAATATCATAATTACATTGAATAAAAGTCCAACAGCAATTACGAACATTATCATTTTAAGAATAACTGATTTCATACCGTCCTTCATAATTTTCCTCCCTAACATTTACTCTACTAAACGTTATCACGTTCCAATTATGAAATCAAGTACTTTTTTATTTTCCTTCTAGCTCTAATCTCATTTTTTTCATTTCATAACATTCGTATTTTCTCCAAGCGTATGAATCTGGGTCAATTCCATGTTCTAATCCAAGTCTAACCTGTTCCATCTGGTTAGCAAAAAGCTTTCTTTCTGTGTATGGAGAGATATCTACTCCATTTTCAAGACCTTTTCTAATCTGCTCCATAACAGAAGTGTATATGTTAGATTTTGCGTATTTGCTTACATCTACACCACTTTCAAGTCCCATTCTAATCTGCTCCATCTGGCTCCATATAAATTTATCTGTTGCATAAACAGAAACATCGTACCCAGCTTCAAGACCTCTTCTGATTTCATACATCTGGTTAGAATCTAATCTATGATCTATATAGAAAGAAATATCTAATCCTTCTTTTAACCCCATTCTTATCTCATACATCTGTTCAAATTTGTATTCAGGCTTAGCATAAACATCGACGTTGATGCCTTCTTTTAAGCCTAAATCTATCTGATAAAGCTGATCCCCATTAAACACATCTAAATGATAGTAGTCTACTATTGTTTTTAATTCCATAAAATGCACCTCATTACACTAATTTGTACTTCAAATTTTTAAATTTATTAATTATAGTATATCACACTATTAACCAAATTTTATGCTGTTTTATTTTATGATTTAATAAAGTTTTGTTTTTATAATAATTTTCTGAAAATTAGCTATCATATGTTGAAAAATAAATTTCACAGTACTATAATAATAATTACAAATATAAGATAATTTTTGAAAGGTCGTGATTTTATGCGTAAAAATGATTCTAATGTGCTTCCTGATACTATTAGTGATAAAATCAGAAAATCAGTATCATCAAGAAATTACGAGCTTGCAGACTACCAATATCAAAGAATCATGGAAAGCATTTACGATTTTGAACAATATTTAGACAAAGATAAAGAGGTTGCTCTATATCTTACTAATTTCGGTGAAAGCGTCCTTATGCACATAACTGATATTGGATACAGCAATCCATCACTTATCCACTACTTCGGATACGTAAATGGAAACTATGCAGAACTAATCCAACACGTTTCTCAAATCAATTTCTTAATTACATCAGCTCCAAAATTGGACGATGAAAAACCAGCAAGAAGAATTGGATTTAAGAACAATGTTGGTGAAGAATTTGTAGAACCTTCAAAAGAAGACCTAGAAGACTACGAAGCTTTAATGAAAGAAAGCAGAACAAACTTCTAAAATAAATTAATACTCTTAGAAAACTTAACACGATTAAAAGAAGGCTGTTGCAACTGCAACAGCCTTTTTAATACTTTCTTATAGATAGTATAATTATAAAATTTAATTAGCTAGCTTTTGGTATTGCATAATAACAAACTTCCATCGACAACTCGGTTTGAAGCTAATAAAAAAATAGGACAAGATATATAACTGCCAGACAGCGACAATGCAACTTGATTGCCTGGAGCGGATGGTAGTTATAATCTTGTCCTTTCATTTTAATTAACTTTTCCGAAGTTTTCCTAAAAGTTATATCACGCTTTTATTTTTCATTTACCTTTTTCATAGCATTGTATCCCATAAATACTACCCATACATATGCTAATGTTTTAGGCATCATTAGTGCTCCAACTATTGGAATAGTTTTAGCAAATAGTACAACTGGAATATAGAATCCAAAGCTTAATGTTACTGCAAGCCACATATTTTTGAAGCTTAAATCGTTGAATTCTCTTGTTTTCTTAAAGAATATAACTATTATTACTAATCCCATTATTGCAAATGGTATGTTTCTGTATATTCCCCAAATTTCTGGTGCATTTGGAGATAACCAATCATTCTGTGGGAATAGGCAAAGTATTATTCTTATCGCTGCTAATGCATAAACTGCGAATTTAAGACCTTTATCGTCTTTTACTTCATATCTCATTTCCCATATATGGAATAATATTACATAGAAAATAGTCATTGTTATTGATGCAACGGCTTCACCAAATCCTAACGCAGCAGGATTGTTGTTTATACCTACTGTCCACATAGAATATACTCTTGGAACTAGATGGAACGCATCCCCACATCCAAGAACGATAGCCATTATACCAAATAATCTATACTGACTACCTTTTTCTGTTGCTTTGATCATCTTTATACCTACTGTAATAACTGTTACTAAGTAGCAGATGTCAAATATACTTTCAAATATTCTCATATTTATCACCTCTGTATTTTTTATATGTTATATTCTAACACATATTATTTTATTGTCAAACATTTTTTATAAATAATATTTTATACTAAAAATATTTATTTAAAGAAAATGTTTTTTACAATAAATATAACTAAATAAAAAATAATAAAAAAAAATATCCCCTTATACTCTTTCCCAAGAATATAAGAGGATACTAAAAAACGTTTTGAAATTTATTAACTTATATTTTGAAAAATCGTGATTAATTTGCTACGACAATCTGCAAGCGACTCGCAACTTATAAATGTGTTACATAGAAGTGCGAGTCACTGAAGCCTGGAGAGCAATTAATCACGTTTTTCAATCGCAAGGTAATAACTTTTATAAACTTTTTAAGAATTCTATTATATCGTCTATTATCCAGTCAGGAGTAGATGCTCCAGCTGTTATTCCGACGTTTTCGTATTTTTTTATCTCTTCCACATCTAAATCATCTCTAGTTTCAATTGCAAAAGTTGGGCAAACCTCTTTACATATTCCAACTAATTTCTGAGTGTTTGAGCTGTGTTTTCCACCAATTACAACCATACAGTCCATTTCTGACGCAAGCTCTCTAGCTGCTTCCTGTCTAGCTTTAGTTGATGAACAGATAGTATTGTTGAAATCTATCTTATCAGATTTCTGTTTTAATATCTCAACTATCTCACCGTAAACCTCTAAATTCATAGTAGTCTGTGCAACTGAGCAGTAATAAACTTCTGGATTTAATTCTAACTCTTTTGCTTCATCAACAGTTTTTATAGTTATAGCTGTGTTTTTACACCAACCATTTATCCCAATTACCTCAGGATGATTTTTATCACCTATTAATATGATTTTCTTTCCTTTGTTGTAGTTTTCTTCAACAATGTTGTGTATTTTCTTAACAAAAGGACAAGTTGTGTCCACTACTTCTAACTCTTTTTCTTCTGCTCTGTCGTATATAGACTTAGACACACCATGAGATCTTATTATCATTTTAACATCACTTGGTATCTCTTCTATATCGTCAGCAGTTATTAGACCTCTTTCTTCATACTTTTCAACTGCCTGTTTATTATGAATAAGTGGCCCTAATGCGTATATTTTTTTATCATGCTCCTCGCATAACTCTCTCCATGCAAGTCCCATTGCTCTCTTAACACCAAAGCAAAATCCTGCTTTTTCTGATATCTTTATATTCATAACATCCTCCAATCGATGTTTAAGCGTTGTATTCTATCCCCTCAACATCTACTATTCCATCTGCCTGTTCACAGTAATTTTTGATAATTACCTGCATAATCTCTTCTGATATTCTTTCGTGGTCTTCATTTGTAAGTTTAGCTCTAAAATACTGGCTCATATCTATAGGTTCACCTATATATATCTTAACTCTGCTGAATAATTTATAGCTAGAAATTACAGATATAGGCACTACATTTGCCTTTCCTTTAGAAGCGAAAAGTGATAGACCTGCCTTTGCCTGTCCAAACTCTTTTCCCTTAACTCTCGTTCCTTCTGGGAATAATCCTAATACATACCCGTCTTTTATAGCTCTCAAAATCTGCTTAACTGTAGCAATTCCAGTATTCTCTCTATCTATTGGTATTGTATTTAATTTCTTTAAAATAAAACCTAGTACTTTATGGTCAAATAATTCCTTCTTAGCTATTGCAGCAACTTCTCTTGTTGTCATTGAAGATGCGACAAATATAGGGTCTAGGTTTGATTTGTGGTTCGCAGCTATTATAACATTTCCCTCAAGAGGCACATTTTCTATACCGATTACCTCGTATTTGAAGAAAACCTTACAAAATAGACGAAGCACACTCAATGCAAAATCGTAAAACTTCATTATTTAATTTCTCCATTCTTATTTTTATTTAACTTTATAGTAGTCATGGTAAACTATTTTATCTTAGACACTACAGTTTCTACAACCTCGTCAATTCCAAGTCCAGTAGTATCTATTTCAATAGCATCATCTGCTTTTTTTAGAGGAGCAAATTCTCTATTAGAATCTATCTCATCTCTTTTTTCTATATCTTTTATAATTTCTTCTAATGTTCCTTCAAATCCCTTTTCACAAAGTTCTTTGTATCTTCTTCTTCCTCTTTCTTCAGGAGTTGCAACTAAGAAGAATTTGTAATCTGCATTTGGGAATACATAAGATCCGATATCTCTACCGTCTAGTATAACATCGTTTCTTGTTCCTATTTCTCTCTGAACATCGACCATTAAGTATCTAACTTCTTTTATCTTAGCGACATCAGAAACATTTGCACTAACTTCTCTAGTTCTTATCTCTTCGTTTACAACTTTTGAATCTAAGTATATGTTGTTATCTCTGAAATCTATATCAGTTCTCTTAGCTACTTCTATTACAGCTGCTTCATTTTTAACATCAACGCCTTCAGATAAGCATTTGTATGTTACTGCTCTATACATTGCTCCTGTGTCTATGTAGTTTATGTTTAGTTTTTTAGCTATTAATTTCGAAATAGTACTCTTTCCAGCTCCTGCTGGTCCATCTACTGCTATTATCATAATTACCAACCTCTCTTAATTAACTTTTTATTCATCTTTACCTGAAGCAAATCCTGTTGAGAATGCAATCTGTAAATTGTATCCCCCAGTTTCTGCATCTATATCCAAAATCTCACCTGCAACGTGAAGATTTTTTATCTTTTTAGACTCCATAGTAGTAGAGTTGATATCTTTTACAGATACCCCACCTGAAGTTACTATAGCTGGCTCAATTCCAAGTGTTGAATTGCAAGTCAGATTCATTTCTTTTATTAAAGACACTAGTTTGTTTTCTAGTTTTTTAGGAAGTTCGTTGACTTTCATCTCCTCAACTCCTGCCTGTTCAGCAATAGCTTTTAAGAAATTCTGTGGAAGTATTCCCTTTAAATTTGTTATTACGTTTCTGTTTGGGAACTCTCTTATCGCCGCAACGATATCTTCTCTTGTGCTATTAGGTAGGCAATCTAGAGTGATTTCTATATTTCCATCTTCCAATGCTTTATTTATATAAGAAGATAAAATTAGAACCGCTGGCCCACTTATTCCAAAGTGAGTGAATATCATATCACCGCTCTGTTTTATCTTTTTCTTCTTGATTTTGCAAGATAATTCCACGTCTTTTAGCGAAATTCCCTGCATATTCATTATCCAAGATTCTTCTATCTTAAGTGGTACAAGTGCAGGAAGTGGCTCAACTATCTTATGACTGTATTTTTTTAGGATTTTGTACATATTTCCGTCTGATCCAGTATTTGAAAAACTTCTTCCTCCTGCTGCGACGATTACCTTGTCGCACTCAATCTTATCTCCATTGTCTAGAATAACGCCTTTAATCTCGCCAATCTTGTCCTTTTTTGATAAAATCTGTTCCTCTGGGAACATATTCACATCCAAATCGGCAACTCTTTTATTGTAATATATTTTAACATTTTTCTTTAAAAGCTCTTTGTTTAAAGCATCTATTAAATCCTCTGCCTTGTCGTTTTCTGTATATACCTTAAAATCATTATCTTTTTCTATTTTGTATTTTAGTCCAATTCTATCAAAGAACCCTAGCAGATCCTTATTTGAAAATGCGTCAAAACTGCTATACAAAAATCTCTTGTTTGTAACTACCTTATCAAAGAAATCATCTATCTCTCTGGCATTTGTTAGATTACATCTACCTCCACCAGTTAGTTTGATTTTTCTTCCTAATTCGCCATTTCTCTCAAGAAGTATTACCTCGTTATCTGCATTTTGACTAGCAGACACAGCCGCCATCATACCAGCTGCTCCACCACCGATTATAACAACCTTTGCCATATTTATCTCCTTTATCCAACAATCCTATACCCAAGTAAAAATAACCTACATTTACTCAAGAGCCGAGTTGTTAAGTTTGTAATCCCCTTTTATATGAGATGTATCATTCATCTTAGTAACAACTGGACCGTAATTTCTCCACTCTACTATATTTAGAGCTGTATTATCCTGTTTAATTCTGTATATATTCTTCATTGGTGAATCTAACATTAATAATAGAAGCACCCTAACTGTCACTGAATGACTAACTAGTAAAATATTCTTGTTATCATATTTTTTATTTAATTCGTCTATGAATTTTTCTAATCTTTCCTTTATAACATCTAAAGTTTCCCCACCAGGAATCTTTGCAAGATGTGGCTCATTTCTCCAAGTTTTATATATTTCTGGGTATTTTTCAGTTATTTCTGGAATTAATCTTCCTTCCCATTCTCCAAATCCCATTTCTCTTAAAGCTTCTGTTGGCTGCACTTCTATCCCAAATCTCTTTCCAACTGCTTCTGCTGTCTGCATTGCTCTACCTAAATCGCTTGAGAATATCATGTCTATTGGATATTTATCCATCCCTTCTGCAAGCTCATTTGCCTGAGCAATACCTTTTTCTGTTAGAGGTGAATTTCCATGCCCCTGAGTTTTTCCTAATATATTCCATTCTGTCTGTCCATGTCTAGCTATATAATAAGTGTTTCCCATAGTTTCCTCCATTTCATTTTTATAAAACAAATGATATTGTCAAATGTTTTAATTTATCTCAATATTATATTATACAACAATAATGTGTTTTAATCTATGTTTATCGGCTAAAAGGCTGATGCAGGTGAAGTATTTCAAGGTAGGATTAATGATTTTGAAATATCTTTTGAAAACAAAAAAATATTGTAAATAGGTTTTACATCAATAGGGCATATAATGCGTTGAATGTGCAATCCTATTCTCTATTCTCCATTCTCTACTTTAAACAATGTAACAGCTAAGAACAAGATTAATATTTTTATTACATAGAGGCTTTTGCAAAGTTTACTTTCTTTGCTTGGAAATTAAATATATCTCCGTACTCGACAATGCAGCTCGACTGCCTGGAGAGAAGGAGATATATTTTTTCCAAGCACCAAAAAAGGAGACTTCCTCAAAAGCCTCCTCTAACAAAATATTAATCTTATTCTGCTGTTACCGGTTTAAATCCATTACCTAGTGCCTCATGTATGTCAGTTATGATTATAAACGCTTTAGGATCGACTTCTCTTACAAGCCTTTTTAGCGCAACAACCTCTTTCTTCTCAACTACAACCAAAATAACATTTTTATCAGCACCAGTGTACGCACCTTCACCTTTAAGGAAAGTCGCACCTCTATCTAACTCTTCCATTATCTTGTCTGTAATCTCCTTTGAATGATCAGAAATAATCATAAATGACTTAGAATAGTTGAATCCTTCTATCATAAGGTCGCTGACCTTTATAATGATGTATAAAGAAACAGAAGAATATAGTGCTATTTCTATCTGACCTGTTGCAAATCCTGACATAACGATTACTGCACAGTCTATAATTCCTAAAAGAATTGGTATACTCAATGTTGGGAACACCTTATTAATTAATAAAGCCATTAAGTCTGTACCACCTGTAGAACCACTTATTCTAAGGATTAACCCCTGCCCGATACCCATAAGTATTGAACCGAGTATTATAATTAGGTAAATGTCCTCTGTTATGAATATTGAAGACATACTCTCAGTCACCTTTAACGCAACTGTTAATAATATTATTCCTAGTACTGTTTTGATACAGTCTCTCTTGCTCAAAATCTTGTACGCTGCGATAAATAGCGGTACGTTTAGAACAAGGTTGACAATCCATAGAGGAATTCCAAAAAGCATATTAAGAACAACCGCAAGCCCAGTTATCCCACCAGATGCAATTCCATAAGGATTGAAGAATAAATTTAGCGAAATCGCCATCATAATACAACCTATTATTAGAATAAAAACATCGCTAAACCCTAGTCTTAAACTTTCTTTTTCTTTTTCCAAAATGATCCACTTCCTTTCATATCTAATTATATATGAAATTTTTCTTTTTTCATAGTTTGAGAAAATATTTATTTCCTTCCCATATATAAAACGAGTTTATTAGCGGTAAAAAAAGGACTGAATAAGCAATCAACAGCGACAATGCAACTCGATTGCCTGGAGCGTTGATGCTTATCAGTCCTTTTCCCTTATCCTATAAACTCATTTTATATATTTCTAATACATCTTCTTTACTTAGAGATACGTATCCATATTTTGCACCTCTTTTAGATGCAAATTCAGCCATAACTTCTAAGTTTTCTTCATCTATACCAACTTCTCTTAAATTCATTGGTATTCCTATACTTGCGAAGAAATCATAAGTCTTTTCAATAGCCATATTAGCTATCTCAAATTTATCTAATGAAGAATCAATTCCCCATACATTAACACCGTAATCGACAAATTTACCTACTGTTTTGTCGCTTAATATGTGTTTCATCCATCTTGGAGTAAGGATTGCAAGTCCAACACCATGCGTTATATCATAGTATGCACTTAATTCGTGTTCCATTGGATGAACTGACCAACCTACATCTGTTCCGTAAGAAATCATACCATTTATTGCATGAGAGCTTGCCCACATTAAGTTTGCTCTTGCATCATAGTTTTCTGGCTCCTTAACAGCTATTGGTCCAAATTCTATACAAGTTTTTAATAGTGATTCAGCGAATCTATCCTGTAAATAAGCCCCTTCAACATCATGGAAATATGTTTCTATAATGTGGCTCATTATATCTGCAGTTCCAGCAGCTGTCTGGTTTGCAGGCACTGTGTATGTGTATTCAGGATCAAGTATTGATACTCTAGGTTTTAAAATTTCTCCTCCCATACCTAATTTATCATTTGTTTCCATATTAGATATAACAGCAAATCCGTCCATTTCTGAACCTGTTGCTGAAAGAGTAAGTACTGATATTATTGGAAGTGCTTCTTTTATAAGTGAGCTTTTTAGCACTAAATCCCAAGGATCTCCATCATAAAACGCTCCAGCTGCTATCAGCTTACTACAGTCGATTACGCTACCTCCACCAACTGCAAGTACTACATCTATCTTACATTCCTTACATAGTTTAACACCATCTCTAGCAGAGTCTATTCTTGGGTTTGGAGCAATTCCAGAAAGCTCAAAAACATTGATATCAGAATCATTCAACTGTTCCATAACCTGGTCATAGATTCCGTTTCTTTTTATACTATTTCCACCGTATACAAGAAGAACATTGTGTCCAAAGTTTTTAACTTCTCCTCTTAACTTAGATATCTGTCCTTTACCAAAATGTACTCTTGTAGGAATATTATAGTCAAAATTCTTCATATCACTACCTCCAAAATTTATATAAATTTCTTATTCAAACATTCCGTATTTATCCCACATCTGCTCTAAATCGTCGAAATGTTCTTTTATATCTTCTTTTTCCTTCATACCTACTGCTACTGCTAGTGCATTTGCCACACTCATTGCAGGAACTAGTGAGTCGACAAATGACGCCATATTACTCTTAACTATTAACGTATTGTCAGATACTGAAGCTATTGGCGCAAATAAACTATCTGTTATAGATATTACCTTTGCTCCTTTTTCCTTAGCATATTTTACTAGCTGGAATGATTTTTTAGAATATCTTGGGAAACTAAATGCTATTACAACATCATCTTCACCAATTCTTACTATCTGTTCAAATGCATCCCCCATGTCCATTCTTACAGTATGAACATTGTCTAGTATTATTCCTAAGTAGAATCCTAAATACTGAGCAACAACAAATGATGTTCTCATTCCAAGTATGTATATTTTTCTAGCTTTTAATAATCTAGAAACAGCTTCCTGGAATGCTTCTCCATCTATTTCTTCAAGAGTTTCTCTTATGTTGTCTATATCCCCTTTTAGGATTTTGTTAAGTATTGTATTTTCATCAGAGTAGTCGTTTGCCATTTCAACCCTCTGAACTGTAGTCAATTTATTTTTTATTAATTCTTGTAAAGCTGCCTGTAGTTTAGGATATCCTGAATATCCTAGTGCATTTGCAAACCTTACAACTGTTGATTCACTAACTCCGACAGTTTCCCCCAATTTGCAGGCAGTCATAAATGCAACCTTGTCGTAATTATTTAGTATATACTGTGCTATTAACTTCTGACCTTTACTTAATCTAGTGTACTGTGTCTGTATATCTGAGATAAGCTTTTTACTGTCTTTTAATGTTTCATCCATTTTTTCTTTCTCCTTTTACCCTATATCTTTATTTTTATTAAGAATGCAGCTCAATATACATATATTCAAATTTTCTGTATATTGACATCGAGCATATATAAAGATTCATTTCTCTACCATATTATAACACTTTATCCACTTATTTTTAATATGTAAGTGCAATTTTTTTGTCATATTTTTATTTTTTGGAAACTTTTCTTTATACTTGTTTTTTCTTTTCTATTAATATTATAGATGGCGGGTTATTCTTTTGATTTATAAACTTAGATTCAAACACATTGTACTCCTTTTGATCTAAATTTGCTGCGTAATCAAATACTGCATTTCTCTCATCCATTCCACCCTCATGTCCTGTGTAGATTGAAACGCAAATCACTCCATTTTCCTCAAGCAATACCACCGACTGCTTTATAGCCTCTATAGTTGTATCTGGCTTAGTTATTATCCTATGCTCACATCTTGGCAGATACCCTAAATTAAACACTGCACACTTGATGCTATCTTTAACATAGTTGCTTATATTTTCGTGTCCATCTAAAATAAGCTCTACCCTATCCTCAAACTCAAGCTTTTTAACTTTCTTTTCAGTAGATTTTATCGCCTCTTCCTGAACATCAAAAGCATAAACCTTGCCATTCTCGCCAACTAACTCAGCTAAAAATACAGTATCGTATCCATTCCCCATAGTTGCATCTATACAAACATCGCCTTCTCCAAGGACCTCTTTAATATACATCTTGGCGATATTGTTTACATTGTCAAAATTATTTCTCTTTTTCATATATCCATCTCTTTTCGTAAAAAACTACAATAACAAAAGTCGTTGTGCATAATCACTTCACTTTATCTTTTTATTTTTTCCACATTATATTATAACCAACTTAAACATTTAATACAATTATTTAATCTACTTTATTTAAAATTTAATTCATTTATTTAATCAATAATTCTATAGAAAAAGGGACTTTAAAAAAGCCCCTTTTATAGGTTTCTGTTTATTTTTGTAAATTTTTATTTATCGAAGTCTATTGTAAACTTCATTCCACCAACCTGAACTGTGTCTTTTTTAGCTAGTAATTTATTTTACTGTTTTTAAGTATGCCACTTCTTCATCAGTTAGGTTTCTATATTCTCCAACTTCAAGTCCTCTTATATTTATTCTTCCCATCTGGATTCTTCTAAGATTTCTCACTGGATGATTTATAGCCTTGCACATTTTTCTAACCTGTCTATTTCTTCCTTCGTGAATAGTAATCTTACAAACAGAATAGTTCTTTTCCTCGTTCACCTTCACGATTTTTAACTTAGCCTTTGCAGTTGTGTAATCCTCTATCTGTAATCCATTTTCAAAACGTCTTTTCTCCTCAGGAGTGATTATACCATTTACCATTGCTAAGTAAGTTTTTTCTACCTCGTGCTTAGGATGAGTAAGTTTGTAAGTTAAATCCCCATCGTTTGTAAGGATTAAAAGCCCACTTGTTTCGTAGTCAAGTCTACCAACTGGGTAAACTCTCTCATCTACATCCTTTAATATATCAAGCACACTTGGTCTATCAAACTGATCTTTTACAGTTGTTATATATCCCTCAGGCTTGTTAAGAAGTATGTACACCTTCTTTTCTTCCTGATTTATAGCCACTCCATCGACCTCTACTATATCTTTTGTTTCATCTACTGTTGTAGATAATTCAGTTATTAGCTCGCCATTTATTGTTACTCTCCCAGAAATTATAAGCTCTTCTGCCTTTCTTCTTGAAGCTACTCCACACGAAGCTATGTATTTATTTATTCTCATTTTAATTCCTTTCTAACTTATATCCTCTATTCTGCTGATTCTCCTCCAGAGCTTTCTCCACCACTTGAAGAACCCCCTGATGAATTTCCTCCTGAAGATCCTCCTTCATTAGAAGAACCACCTGAAGAACTTCCTCCTGACTGATTTCCACTGTTTCCGCTATTGTTACTGCTTCCACCATTTCCACTTGAAGAGTTTCCTGAAGAACTTCCTCCAGAACTACTATTATCACTTGGTTTTTCTGGTTTATTAGCGTTTGGATGTGTTGCATTTGAGTGAAGCGCATCAGACTCTACCTGACCTTTATTATTCTTAGCAGCTTCCTTTGCATTCTGCTTTCTCTCTTCTCTCTCAGCATTTAAATTCTCAACCAATTTTTCTAGCTCAGCCTTCTTCTGCTCAGCTTCCTTCTTTATCTTTGAAGAACCATTCTTTAACCGAAGAATTTTCTCTATTTCCTTTAATGCCTTTTCATACTCTTCATCGCTCTCATATTCTTCAACTCTTAACATTCTCATTGCCTGACCGTACATATCTCTGGCAACCTTATTCTCACTATCGCCTTCAAGTACATCAGAAAACTTCTGCATCGCAGTCTTGTACTCATGCTTCTCTAAAGCTATCTGACCATCATTAAAAAGCTCAGAACCATCATCAGACTTACACGCAGTCAAACTAAGAGCCATAACCATACTAAGTGCAATCAATTTTATTTTAAACTTCATAATATCCCTCCTACGTATTCAATATAATTTTAACATATCTTTACATATATAGAAAGATTAAGATTCCTAGCTAAAATTCTACAAGATACCTACATCTCCTACTCTCGATGTACGCAGCTTCAAAAGTATAAAAAATTAGGGCTACTTGCAAACTTGCAACAAGCCCATTTTATTAGTCATAATCTTTTATGAATTTAGTGTATTGTATAGAGTAGGAAAAATAAAAGCTTACCAATAATAATGTAAATATATAGCATATGAGTTATATAGACAAAACTCTCTCGACAATCTGCAGACGCGTGTTTTAACTACAACAAGACTATTTTTTGCTCACGCGTCGAAGCCTGGAGAGAAGTTTGTCTATATCTCATATGCTTCGCATAATAACAAAGGATTGGTAAGCTTATGTTTTTACTACTCTATATTCACTAAACATAAAAGATTATTCTAAAAAGGGCTGTTGCAATTTACAACAGCCCTACATTTTTATAATTCTAAAGCAAGTACATCTTCGAATGTTTGTCTTCTACATACTGGTGTTATTTCACCATTTTTTACAGCTATTACAGCCGGTTTCTGTATTTTGTTATAGTTTGAAGCCATTGAATATCCATAAGCTCCTGTTGATGTAGTAATTAAAATATCGCCACTTTCTATCTCAGAAATTGCAACATTATTTATAAGGATATCTCCACTTTCGCAGCATTTTCCAGCGATAGTTACTCTATTTTCTGTATCTCCATTCATCTTATTTACGATACTACATTCGTATCCTGCATGATATAGAGATGGTCTAATATTATCAGTCATACCACCGTCAACACTTACATACACTCTAACATCTTTAATATCTTTTATTGAACCTATTGTGTATAGAGTACTTCCTGCATTTGCTATTACAGATCTACCTGGCTCTATAACAAGGTGAGGAACTTCCATGCCTAACTCAGCACAAGTTTTTTCTGCTCTTTCAATTATAGACTCACAGAAATCTTTTATAGCTCTTGGTTTATCTTCTTCAGTATAATAAACACCAACTCCACCACCTAAGTCTACATCTGTTAACTCGATACCGTAGTTTTCTTTTATTTCCTTAACAAGTTTCATCATAACATCTACTTCATCAAGGAATGGCTCAAGCTCAAATATCTGAGAACCTATATGTGCATGAAGTCCAACTAATTTAACTCTTTTGTACTCTTTTAATTTTTCGATTGCATTGTATAAATCTCCATTTACAAGTGCAAATCCGAATTTTGAATCTATCTGTCCTGTTTTTATATACTCATGAGTGTGAGCTTCTATACCTGGAGTTATTCTAAAGTATATTTCCTGTACTTTGTCTTCTCTTTCGCAAATTTCTTCTAATAAATCTAATTCATAGAAGTTATCAACTACAAATTTTCCAACTCCATATTCTACACCCATCTCAACTTCTTCTCTTGTTTTATTGTTTCCATGGAAGAATATGTTCTCCATTGGGAATCCTGATTTATGAGCTGTGTATAATTCCCCACCAGATACTACATCAAGACACATCTTTTCTTCTTTTATAAGTCTGCACATATACCCTGGTAAAAATGCCTTACCTGCGTATGCCACTCTATTTCCATTTTCTTCAGCTTTAAAATATTTTCTGTATTCTCTACAATTATCTCTTATAAGCTGCTCGTCAAATACATAAAGAGGTGTTTTGTACTCTTTTACCATATCTAGGCAATTTACACCACCAATATAAAGTTCGTCGTTTTTTATTTCCATACTCCCATGAAGTTTCATATCCTATTCCCTACTTTCTTTCAATTTATCTTATACATTAAATTCTTCGCACATTTTCTGTATAGCTACTTCTTTATCTGAAGTATTTATTGCGCAAGTTATTCTTATTTCTGATGTTGTTATTAATTTTACTCTTATGTTGTTTTCTTTGAATATTCTAAATACCTTTGAAGCAACACCTGAAGTGTGTTTCATTCCAAGTCCTACTAATGAGAATTTAGTTATTTCGTTGTCTACAGCTACATTTGCATCTGAAGTGTATTTTTTAGCTAATTCTATACATTCATCTACTTCATCTTTTGGTATAGTGAATGATACGTTTAATTTTCCGTCTATTGGAGCTGTCTGGCTTATCATATCCACGCTTATAGATTTATTTGCTATATCTTCAAATAGAGCTGATACGTTGTCCATATCTAATTCTTTTATTGTTATTGAGCTATCTGCATCACTTGTTGCTATTCCTGTTATTACTTTATCTTCTAATTTCATGTTTTTTCCTCCTCTTATGTATGTTCCTTTTACTGTTCCACATGTACGTCCTACATATACTTCTACTCCATATTTCTGAGCAAGTTCTATACTTCTTGAATGCATAACTTTTGCACCTAAGCTTGCAAGTTCTAGCATTTCTTCGTATTCTATTTCATCAAGTTTTTTAGCATCTGCATATGCTCTTGGATCTGTGAAGTACACTCCATCTACGTCTGTATATATTTCACATTTTCCGTTTAATTTAACTGCTAATGCAACCGCTGAAGTATCAGATCCTCCTCTTCCTAGAGTAGTGATATCTCCTTCGTCATTAATTCCCTGGAATCCAGTAACTACTACTACATATCCCTCATCTAAACTTTCCTGTATTCTATCAACATTTATATCATCTATTAATGATTTTCCATGATTTCCACTAGTATGTATGTCTAACTGGTAAGCATTGTAGCTTATAGCTTTGCAGCCTAGAGCTTCTAAAGTTATGGCAAGCATTGAAGCTGATATCATTTCACCAGTTGATAAAAGAGCATCTAGTTCTCTTTTACAAGGTTTATCTGTTACTGATTTAGCCATATTTATATATCCATCAGTAGTTTTTCCCATAGCTGAAACAACTACTACTATGTTAGGATCAGTTTTCTTTCTTTCTATTATTCCCTCTGCTATTGCTCTAATTTTGTCAGTGTCGGCAACAGAGCTTCCACCGTATTTCTGTACAACTACACTCATTCTTTTACCTCCTAATGAATAATAAAAACCTTTTGCAAATTTCTATAATTTTGCCAAATATATCGCCCTTTACTTTATTTCTAATAAAAAATACTGCCACAGAACACCTTTAAAAGGTGTTCTTGTGACAGTACCTT
>SAMEA3387476__coassemble_1471_pt1 | contig 20205 bp, 18 predicted proteins | sample SAMEA3387476__metabat2_low_PE_029 | metagenome-assembled genome bin SAMEA3387476 (sample SAMEA3387476) | Felis catus | biome: Faeces | place: United Kingdom | collected 2012
AAATAATATAAAATAAATTTAATTAGTAATTATATATAGAGATAAAAATAGGAGGATGTTTTATGATAGTTGTATCAGCTTGTTTAGTTGGAGAAAATTGTAAGTACAGTGGTGGAAATAATAGAAATGAGGCTGTTTTAAGTTATTTAGAGGGAAAGGAATACATAACTATTTGCCCAGAATGTACAGGAGGTCTTTCTACTCCAAGAGAGCCTGCAGAGATAATAGGTGGAGAAGGAAAAGATGTAATAGATGGAAATTGTAAGGTTATATCTAGAGTGGGAGTAGATGTTACAAAAGAATATATGAAGGGTGCAGAGGTTAGCTTAGAAGAGGCTAAAAAACACGATGTAGAGTTGGCGATATTGAAGGAGGGAAGTCCTTCTTGTGGCGTTAATAAAATACACAATGGAGAATTTAAAGGAATAAAAAAAGAAGGAAAAGGAGTAACTGCAGCTCTATTTGAAATGAACGGAATAAAAGCGATTAGTGAGAAGGACTTAGAAGCTCAAAAGTAAATAAATAGAAAAAGAAAAAATGAATGATTAAATTCTCTAAATACCTTGAAAAATAGTTGAAATTGTTTTAACATAGAGAGATAAGTGTAAGTATGTAAAATCGAAAAAATATGATTTTTGTACGGAAAATATAAAGAAAATTAATAATATATAAAGAAAATATTTGAGGAGGAAGAAATAATGGATTTTAAATTAGAAGTAGCTTCTGCTTTAAAGGAACAGATAGAAGACCTTACTTTAGAAGAAATACAGAGCTATATAGAAATACCACCTAATAAAGAAATGGGAGATTATGCATTCCCTTGTTTTAAATTAGCTAAAATATTTAGAAAAGCGCCAAATATGATAGCTGAAGATATAGCAGGAAAGATAGAACCAAAAGGATCTATATCAAAAGTTGTTCAGTTAGGAGGATATGTAAACTTCTTCGTTGACAAATCAAAATTAGCTGAAACAGTTATAAATAAAGTTCTTACTGAAAAAGAAAACTACGGTAAAAGTGAATTAGGAAAAGGTAAAACTGTTGTAGTTGACTTCTCTTCTCCTAACATAGCAAAACCATTCCATATAGGACATATAAGAACTACAGTTATAGGTAATGCACTATACAAAATATACAATTCTCAGGGATACAATATGGTTAGAATAAACCATCTTGGTGACTACGGAACACAGTTCGGTAAATTAATAGTAGCATTCAAATTATGGGGAGATAAAGAAACAGTAGAAAGCAACCCAATACCAGAATTATTAAAATTATACGTAAGATTCCACGATGAAGCTGAAGTACATCCAGAAATGGAAGATGAAGCTAGAGCATGGTTTACAAAACTAGAAAACGGTGATGAAGAAGCTAAAGCTTTATGGCAGTGGTTCAGAGATGAAAGTTTAAAAGAATTCTCAAGAGTTTACGACCTTTTAGATATAGAATTCGATTCATACGCAGGAGAAAGTTTCTATTCAGATAAAATGGATAGAGTAATAGATTTAATAAAAGAAAAAGGATTACTAGAAGAATCTGAAGGAACAAATATAGTAAATCTTGACGCATATAATATGACACCAGCTCTTATAACTAAAAAAGACGGTTCAACATTATATATGACAAGAGATTTAGCAGCTGCTATATACAGAAAAGAAACTTATGATTTCGATAAATGTTTATATGTAGTTGGTTCTCAGCAGGCACTTCACTTCCAGCAGCTATTCAAAGTACTAGAACTTATGGGATACGAATGGTCTAAGGACCTTGTTCACGTTCCATTTGGTATGGTTGCTCTTGAAAGTGGAACAATGTCTACTAGAAAAGGTAGAGTAGTATTCCTTGAAGACGTTTTAAGACAGGCAATAGAAAAAACTAAAGATATAATACTTACTAAGAATCCTAACGCTGAAAATGTTGATGAAATAGCTAAACAGGTAGGTGTTGGTGCAGTAGTATTCCAGGAATTATCAAATAGCAGAATAAAAGACTACACATTCTCTTGGGATAAAACACTTAGCTTTGATGGAGAAACTGGACCTTATGTACAATACACTCACGCTAGATGTTGTGCGGTACTTAGAAAAGCTGGCGAAGAGGTTACTTCTGATATAGATTACAGCCTACTTTCTGATGAAGGAAGCTCAGAAGTTCTAAAAGTTATAGAATCATTCAACAAATGTATACTTGCATCAATGAAGAAAAATGAGCCTCATATAGTAACAAGATTTGTACTAGATCTTGCTCAGGCATTCAATAAATTCTATCATGACAACCCAATACTTGTAGACGATGCAGAATTAAGAAAAGCAAGACTTGCTCTTGTTGAAGCTACAAGACAGTCAATAGAAAATGGTCTTGCATTATTAGGAATGCACGCACCACATAAAATGTAGTTTTTAGATTTAAAGTAGTTTAGAGTAAAGAGAGAGGTTTATTTTTATAAGCCTCTTTTTTTAAATTAGAGGTGAAATTATGGAAAATCAAATAGATAATTTTGTGAAAAATGCCTATATAAGTGCGTTTGATACAGATAGTGATATAATAAAAATGTTGATGCTTGTAAATACAAAATGTCTAATAGATGATTTTAAGCAGAGATATTTATTTGTAGATAATAACAGACTTAGAGATGAGCTTAGATATTATAAGTTTTATGGAGCTGAGTACAACGGTGAAAATCTTTTAAATATTTTCCTTCCGGTAATATTGGGAAATAATGATGGAGAAAAATGTGATAAAGAGCTTGTTGAGCTTGTAAAAAAATATGTTATGTACTTTAAAATTGAAAATAAGTATAGCGAATATTTAATTGCAACGTTGATTTATAGTGAATTAATTCATAATTTATTAAAAAATCCATCTATTGAGTATGATGAGATAATGGACATGATAAAAGAAAGAGTGGTTTCTTTAAATATAGATATGGAAAAATCTCATGTAGTAAAATTCCAAATGTATAGAATTGGTATTATAAAAACTATAGATGAGTATAAAGATGGAAAGAGAAATTCTAGTAGTGATATATGCTCAGGATTACTTGATGCTATTTTTGATATATATGTTGAAGATAGAGATGAAAAGTCTGATATAGATTCAATAAAAAAAGTCCTATTCTCACTATTAGGTCAAAAGATTTCAACGGAAATAGAGAATATAGACTTTGTGGATTCCATGGCTGAATATACTGTAAAACTTAAAAAATATAAAATTAATAAAAAAGAGTATCATGCTAAGGCAAATCCTCTGGAAATTATTTCGTTAAATGAGGGTGATTCGATTCAAGACCCTATATTAAACAAGCTTACAGTAAAATCAAAGATTATAAATGGAAATTTATTAAAAATAAATGTGCACGCTAAATCAGGAGAGTACTGCTTTAGATTTGCTAAAAAATCTTAATTAGAATTATTCTGATTTAGATTCGATATAAGAAAGAAATTCTTCTTCAGTTGTTTCAGTAAGGAAACAAAGCTCTTTTACAAGATTATTTCTAAGATCGCCAAATACATTTAGTTTAGTATTTTCGTTAGTGTATTCAAGGGCTTTTATTATAAGAAGAAGATCTTGAACAGATAAATCATTAAGTGAGACTTTTTCGAATTTTTCCATGATAGCTATCCTTTCTGTCAAAATAGACGATTATAATATATTACCTACAATTATTATAATAATAAAATAAAGAACAAAATACAAGGAAAGATGAGAATGTTGCAATATTAAACTAAAATAGATGAAAATATTGCACAAATAAATATAAAAATAATTTTGGAGGGTGATTTTTTGAAGATATTACTTACAACCCTTAACTCTAAATTTATTCATACAAATTTAGCGATAAGATATTTAAAAGAATTTGCAAAAGATGTACAGGAAACAGAAATAAGAGAATATACGATAAATAATCAGGCAGATTATATTTTAAAAGATATATACAAAGGTGGATATGATGCTGTATTTTTCTCAGTATATATTTGGAATGTTGTAGATATAATGAGCCTTTGCGAAAATTTAAAAAAGGTTATGCCTAATTTAATAATAGGTTTAGGTGGACCTGAGGTTAGTTACGACAGCGAAAACTTAATGAAAGAGAATAAATTTATAGACTATATTCTTTATGGCGAGGGTGAGGTTACATTTAGAGATGTTTGCTTAATGTTAAACGGCAAAATGAATGCAGCTGATATAAAAGGTCTTGTTTGGAGAGATGGAGAAAAAGTTGTAGTTAATGAAGAAAGACCTTATCTACAGGACTTAGACTTAATACCTAGTCCATATGATAATATGGATCCTAAAGAATACGAAAATAGAATAGTTTATTATGAATCTTCAAGAGGATGTCCATTTAACTGTCAGTACTGCCTATCATCAGCAACTAAAGGTCTTAGATATTTTAGCTTAGATAGAGTTAAAAAAGATTTAAAAAATCTTATAGATGCTAGAGTTGCACAGATAAAATTTATAGATAGAACATTTAATGCTAAGAAAAAAACTGCTATGGATATAATGAAATTCCTTATGGAAAATGATAATGGATTTACGACATATCATTTTGAGGTAACTGCTCATTTAATTGACGATGAGATGTTGGAATTCTTAAAAGACTGTAAGCCAGGTTTATTCCAGTTTGAAATAGGTGTTCAGTCTACAGACCAAAATGTACTTGAGGCATGTGGAAGAAAAGACGATTTTGTAAAATTATCTAAAGTTGTAAAACAGATAGAATCTTATAAAAATATACATCAGCACTTAGATTTAATAGCAGGTTTACCTTATGAAGGGTATAAAGGATTTGAAAAATCTTTTAATGATGTATATAACTTAGGAATAGAGCAGCTTCAGCTAGGATTTTTAAAGATGATTAAGGGAACTGGAATAAGAAAAATGGCTGATATGCATGGTTTTGAGTATAAATCATATCCTCCGTATGAAGTATTATCAAATAAATATATTTCTTATGGAGAAATATTAAAACTAAAAGATATCGAGGAAATGGTTGAAAGATACTACAACTCAGGAAACTTTAGGATGTCTATGGAATTTATTGTAAAGAGATATTATAGAAAATCTCCATTTAAATTCTATGAAGAATTTGCTGAGTACCACGACTCAAATGGATATTTTGATGCGGGGCAAGGAAAAAATCAGAACTACAAGATATTACTAGATTTCTATGAAGAAAAAATTGGAGAGGATATAGAATTGTTTAGAGATATTCTAAAATACGATTATGTATCTCTTGGAAAAACTAGTAATGTACCAGACTTCTTTGTTAGAAATTATCCTGAGGACTTTAAAAATAGATGCCATGTATTCCTTCAAGATGACGAAAATGTTAAGAAGTATATTCCAAAACACTTCGATACTCCAGCTAAAATGATAATAAAATATGTACAGTTTGAGCCATTTAGATATGATGTAGAGGCATTAAAAGAAAATATTATGATAAATCCTGAAAAGATTGACAATATAGTTATGTTCGATTATGATATTTCAAAGATATTTGAAAAATCTCTATCATATAGAGTAGAAATTTAGTTGAATATACAAAAAAGGAAAGGTGAATAAATATGAAATATAAAATAGAAAAATACCTTCTTAAAAAGACAGATGAGCTTGCTTTTATAACTCTGAAAGCAGACGGAGATTTTAAGATAAAAGGATATGATATTCCAGCAGAAGGGCTTGACGTTCCAATAAAAAATGAGGTTCTTGTAAAAGGAATAAAAGACAAAACTGCTCAGGAAAGCTTAAATTCTATGTCTATAGCAGATGCAATGATTTATATAATGGGTATAGATTCTACATTCAAATACAATGAAGAATACGATAAATTTATAGAAGCACTTGCTAAGGGATTAGATTTAGATTTAAAAGCATATATGGGCTATATGTCTAATAAATACTTTGAAATAGGTGAATACACAGATTCATTAATATATATGAAATCATTAGTAAATAAATATCCAGAAGATGTAAATGGACTATATCACTATGCAATAATCTGTCAGCAGATAGCAGAACAGTATAAAAAAGATGAAGATGCAAAAGCGGTAAATGATTTTTTACTTGATGCACTTGATAAATTAGAAAGAGTAATAAATATAGATCCAAACTTTGGTTTAGCTTATTATCAGTTAGGATATCATTACTACAATCAGGACCAGTATATAAAATCTAAATTAACTTGGGAAGAAGCTTTAAAATTAGACTTAGATGATGATATAGTAGCCGAAATTCAGGATAATTTAGGTAAGATGGACTACAAAGTTCAGTATGAAGAAGGATATACTCTAGTTCTTTCTGGAAAATGCAAAGAAGGTTTAGAAAAACTTCTTCCATTAGAAGATGAATTCCCAGATTGGTGGAACTTATTATTTATGATAGCACTTGGATATAAAGGTATGGCTGATATTGAAAACGCCCAGAAATACTTTGAAAAAATATTAGTGTTAAGACCAACTCAGGTTGATACTCTTGTTGAAATGGGACTTTTAGAAGCTCAGAAATACAACCTTGAAGGAGCTATAGAATACTTTGAAAAAGCTGCTAAGCTTAGAAAAGAAGACCCAGAGATACTTTGTAATCTAGGAATGGCATATTTCAACAATGGAAATATGGATGATGCAGCTTACTACATAGAAAGAGCTTATGAACTTGATCCAATGGATGAGGTTACAAATGCTTGTTTAAGAGAGTTAAATAAATATAGATAAAAAATCGTGAGAATAAAAAATAACTATACTCGTTTTCTGGCTTCAGCTACGGCTTAGCCTACGCCTGCAGATAGTCAACGAGTTATAGTTATTTTTTTATTCTCATTTTTTATTTATATTTATTGTTAATTTTCTTAAACAAGCATTTTGTATAATGAGAGTAGGAAATATTTATAAGTTTTGAAAATATTTAATCATTTTTGAGTCTTAGAAATAAATTATGTGATATTTTTTCTTATAATTTACTTATTTACGAAAAAGTTATAAACTTATATTAGTAGAATTTTTTTAGGGAGAGGGTCGAGATTTTGGAAAAGGTTAAGAAGAGTGAGAGAGTGAGTTTGTTTAGACTAATTAGATTGTTTGCAGGATTTTTTATAGGTGCTACAGGTACGGTATTTATGATAAATGCAAATATCGGAGTTGCACCATGGGATGTGTTGCATATAGGTATTTCAGAAATGTTTGGAATTACTATAGGTCAGGCGTCTATTATGGTTTCTCTGTTGGTTATAATTTTGGACCAGATATCTGGAGAGTATATTGGATGGGGAACTGTTTTAAATATGATATTTTTTGGATTGTTCATAGATTTAATAATGTACTTAGATTTTGTTCCTCATACTAGTGGATTTTTAATGAGTGTTTCAATGGTAATAATAGGTCTTACACTGCTTTCTATATGTATGTGGTGGTATATAGGAGCTGGAATGGGCTCAGGTCCGAGAGATGGTATGATGCTTTTATTCCATAGAAGAACAGGAAAACCTATTGGACTTATAAGAAGTTGTATAGAAGTAATAGTATTAATTATAGGGTACTTCCTTGGAGGACCTGTTGGAGTAGGGACTCTTTTAAGCGCATTTGGAATGGGTGTTGTTATGCGGATTGTTTTTAAAATAGTAAACTTTGATGCAAAAGAAGTAAAACATCAGTATATAGAATTTTTAATTTCTAAGGAAAAAAGAGAGAATATAGGATAAAATATTTTTAAAATATTTATTATAAAAATACATCTTGAGGTGGAGCGATGATAAAAAAATTAGACGATATTTTTAATGAGCTAAAATCGTGTGATAAAAAAGCTGTTCTTTCTGTTGCAGCTGCACATGACGAAGAAGTATTACTAGCTGTTAAAGACGCTTGTGAAATGGATATTATAAAAGCTATTCTTATTGGGGAAGAAGATAAGATTAGAAAAATAGCTAGTGAAATCAATTTTAATTTAGATAATGTAGAAGTTATCGATGAGAGTGATTTAAAACTGTGTGCTGAAAAGGCTGTAAAATTAGTATCATCTGGTAAAGCTGACTATGTTATGAAAGGATTACTAGATACTTCTATAATATTAAAAGAAGTATTGAATAAAGAATATGGACTTAGAACTGATAGTTTACTAAGTCATGTTATGATTTATGAGGTACCATCATACCACAAACTTTTAATTCTTACTGATGGTGGAATGAATATAGATCCAGATGTATCTCAGAAAAAGAAGATAGCAGATAATGCTATAAAAGCTGCAAAATCTCTAGGCATAGATACTGTAAAAGTTGCTTGTTTAGCAGCTAAGGAAAAAGTAAATCCAAAAATGCAAGCTACATTAGATGCAGACGAACTGAAATCTATGTGTAAGGATGGAATGTTCGGAAAAGGGGTTGTTGTTGAAGGACCAATAGCATTTGATTTAGCTGTTTCTGAAGAAGCATGTAAAATAAAAGGATATGAGAGTGAAGTAGGTGGAGATGCTGATATTTTACTTGTTCCAACTATAGAAACAGGTAATGGGATAGGTAAAGCGCTTACATATATGGCAAATGCTAAGTCTGCTGGTATAATTATGGGTGCAAAGGCTCCAGTTGTACTAGTTTCAAGGGCTGATACACATGAGTCTAAATTATATTCTATAGCATATGGAGCTATAGCTACAAAATAGAACTACAACGACTATTAAATAATATTAAAAACATAATAACAAGAATGATTTTGAAAAAATACTTGAAATTATTCGTGTTTTTGAATATAATCTAAATATAGGAACGTAAAAAAATATTTTTATCTATAAAATCAAAATTATTAGTTGGAGGGAATTAACATGGGATTCAAATCTGATATCGAAATAGCACAGGAAGCTAAACCTTTAGACATAAGAGAGGTTGCTAAAAAAGTTGGTCTTTCAGAAGACGATATAGAACTTTACGGAAAATATAAAGCAAAAGTTGACTACAACTTATTAAAAAAAGATACAGGGAAAAAAGCTAAATTAATACTTGCAACAGCAATAAACCCTACTCCAGCAGGAGAAGGTAAAACAACTACAACAATAGGTGTTGCAGATGCATTCTCAAGATTAGGAAAAAATGCATTAGTTGCTCTTAGAGAACCATCACTAGGACCAGTTTTCGGTATAAAAGGTGGAGCTGCAGGTGGAGGATATGCACAGGTAGTGCCAATGGAAGATATAAACCTTCATTTCACAGGTGACTTCCACGCAATAGGAGCAGCAAACAACTTATTAGCTGCTATGCTTGATAACCACATACATCAGGGAAATGCTCTTAACATAGATACAAGAAGCATAACTTGGAGAAGATGTGTGGACATGAACGACAGACAGCTTAGAAATGTTGTAGACGGATTAGGAAGAAGAGTAGACGGTGTAACAAGAGAAGACGGATTCGATATAACAGTTGCTTCAGAAGTAATGGCTGCTTTCTGTTTAGCAAATGATATAGCTGACTTAAAAGAAAGATTAGGTGACATAATAGTTGCTTACAACTACGATGGACAGCCTGTAACAGCTAGAGAATTAAAAGCTAATGGAGCTATGGCTGCATTATTAAAAGACGCATTAAAACCAAACTTAGTTCAGACATTAGAAGGAACACCAGCATTTGTACATGGTGGACCATTTGCTAATATAGCTCATGGATGTAACTCTGTTATAGCTACAAAAATGGCTATGCATTTCTCAGATTATGTATTAACTGAAGCAGGATTCGGTGCTGACCTAGGTGCTGAAAAATTCATAGATATAAAATGTAGAATGGCTGACTTAAAACCAGATGCAGTTATAATAGTTGCTACAATAAGAGCATTAAAATACAACGGTGGTGTAGCTAAAGATCAGTTAAATGAAGAAAACTTAGAAGCACTTGAAAAAGGTCTTCCAAACTTATTAAAACACGTAGAAAACATAACTAAAGTATTTGGATTACCAGCAGTTGTTGCTATAAATAGATTCCCAATGGATACAGAAGCTGAGCTTAAATTAGTAGAAGATAAATGTAAAGAATTAGGTGTAAATGTTGCATTATCTGAAGTTTGGGCAAAAGGTGGAGAAGGTGGAATCGAAGTAGCTAAAGAAGTTTTAAGATTAATAGACGAAGAAGAAAATAACTTCCAGTTCTGCTACGAAGAAAATCTATCAATAAAAGAAAAAATAAATGCAATAGCAACTAAAATATACGGAGCTGATGGTGTAGATTTCACTAAAGAAGCTGAAAAAGAAATAGATAAATTTGAAAGATTAGGATTCAACAAATTACCAATATGTATGGCAAAAACTCAGTACTCATTAACTGATGACCAGACTAAACTTGGTAGACCAGAAGGATTCAGAATAACAGTTAGAGATTTAACTGTATCAGCAGGTGCAGGATTCATAGTAGCACTTACTGGTGCTATAATGAAAATGCCAGGACTTCCAAAAGTTCCAGCAGCAGAAAGAATAGACGTTGATGAAAACGGAGTAATATCAGGACTATTCTAATTTAAAATTTGATTTGTAGATTGTTTAATAGATTCCCCGGATTTTTTAAAATTCGGGGATTTTTTATGTTATAATATACTATACTACGCAAAAAGAGGTGAAAACATGACGATCAAAACTAGAAATGAAATAAGCGAAAAAGATATGATAGAGGTTATGAAATTTGGAATACCAAAATTTTATTCTATAATGAGTTTATTCTTTGGTGTCTTTGGAATAGCTATGGGATTTTACGGAATAAATAAAGGTAAAACTTTTGCAGCAATAGCTTCTATACTTCTTGCAATAGGTATACTTATTTGGAGATTTTATTATCTACCAGTTAAAATGGGTAAACGTCAGTATAGAGCTAAATTACAGGCTCAAGGTGGTAAAGAAATGGTTCAGAATGTAAACTTTTTTAATAACCATGCAGAAATGATAACAAGTGGATCAAAGATGATAAAATTAAAATATGCTGATATGCATATGATGAGAGAAACTAAGGATAAATTAGTAATAATCCTAGGAAATGATGTAGTTATGATAATCAAAAAAGATGGATTTAAAGAGGGAACAGTGCAGGATTTAAAAGATTTACTAATCCCTATAATTAATAATAATGAGGTTAAATAGTTATAACGGAGGATTGAAAATTGGCAAAATCAGAAATAATAAAAGCTAGAAATACTAGCTATATAACAAAAGAAGATTATGTAGAATCAGTAAAACTTTCTACAAATAGAAAAATAAAAACAGTAAGTATAATATTGAGTTTAATATTAGTTGTTGTAGGTGGATATGGTGCATTTACAGGAGCTATTGCATACGGACTAGCATTTGCGATATTTGGACTTGTTATGCTTATATGGGAATTATTCATATCTTATAACGTACTTGGATCAAAAAGTTTTAAAAAAGTTGTAGAAGAAAATGGTACTGACAAGATAAAATTAAAAATAGACTTTTATAAAGATCACTTAGTATTAAATAATCAGAATGGATTAAAATCAGAATTAAAATATAGAAAGATACAGAAGATGGGAAGAGGACAGAATGTAGTAGTTTTAGTTTTTAATAAAGATTATGCGGTTACATTTAAAAAAGATGGCTTCACATATGGAGATTTTGAAACGGTAGAAGATTTAATATATGCAGCAAGAGGAATGAAATAGGGGCAATAAGCCTCTATTTTTTTATATTTTAATAATTTTTTCATTAATAGAAAAATAATTTTTTATCAGAAAATTTAAATTTTACAGAAAAAAGTGTTGACTAAATTTTCGGAAAAAGATATTATATAAAGCAAGAAAAAATGAGCCATTAAAAAAAGGTTAGATATAAAATTATAAAAATAAGTATACATTATACTAAGAAAAAGGGAGGTAAAGGAAATGAAACAGCGCAAGTACAACATAATAGACATAATAAAAATAGAAAACCGTACTTGTGCGGATCATGAAATTTCAGGACTAATTATTGAGGATAATCTCATACCAAAGGAATCAATAATTAACATTGTCATACAGGAAAGAGCTTGTATAATAATAAGAATTTTTGATTCAATAATAATTTCAGGTATAGCTATAATTTACATATGTAATTCAATAGCAATACGTCAGAAAGAGATAGTTTTCAATAAAAGTAAATATGAAATTAAAAAAGCAGTAGAGAAGATTGGACTTGTGAAAACTCTGTCAAATAAAAATGATGGTGTGGTAATCAATGATGATTTACCATATAGTTTTGCGAGTAAAAAAATCGATTATGCAATAGATGTATATGAGGTGCTTAATGATACATTGGGAGAGGATAAAAACAGTAAACTGATAAAAAATCTGAACTCGATGTTTATAGAAAATGCACTTGATATTTATATAAATCATACTGAATGGATGTATAGGAAATTGATGTACAGAAATTTAAAAAAAGTAGATGGAATTATTGTGGATGATTTTATTCACGTAATTACAGATAATGAGAAGTTGCTTCTACTGAATTGGCATGTATTAAATATGCTGATAGAGTGGAAGCAATTTTATTTTTTTATAAAAAAGTGGGATATACTGTATATTTTAAGATGTATACAGTATTTAAATTCAATATTCAGAATATTAAAGAAAGAAGGGTAGGATATGAGAAAACTAGTTTTATCTATACTGGCAAGGGATGATGCAGGTGTTCTTACAAGAATCAGTGGATTATTTGCACGAAGAGGATATAGTATTCTTAGCATATCGGCGGGGATAGCTGAAAATAAAGGTTTATCAAGACTTACTGTTGTTGCTCAAGGTGAGCCACAAACTCTTGAACAGATAAAAAAACAAGTAAAAAAACTAGAGGATATTTTAGAAGTAGATATTCTTGAACCTGAAAAATCTGTTTTAAGAGAACTTGTTATGATAAAGATAAAAGCAGATTGTACTAAAAGAGAGGCAGTATCTGCTGTAGCTAAAATATTTAGAGCAAAAGTGGTAGATGTATCAAAAGACTCTATGGTTGTAGAAGCTACTGGTGATAGCGTTAAAATAGATGGATTTATAGAACTTCTCAAAGAATTCGAAATTATGGAAATAGTGAGAACAGGTTTATCGGCAATCAAAAGAGGATGCGAATACCGGAATTAAAATTAATAAATAAAAATAAAATAAATAAAAAACAATAAATGATAAAAAGGAGATAGGAAAATGGCAAAAATATATTATATGGAAGAATGTAATCAGAAATTATTAGAAGGAAAAACAGTAGCAATAATAGGGTATGGTTCACAAGGACATGCACATGCATTAAATCTTAGAGACAGCGGTGTAAATGTAATAGTAGGACTTTATGAAGGATCTAAATCTTGGAAAAAAGCTGAAGAACAGGGATTTGAAGTATACACTTCTGCTGAAGCAGCTAAAAAAGCAGATATAGTTATGATACTTATAAATGACGAATTACAGGCAAAACTTTATAAAAATGAAATAGAACCAAATCTTGAAAAAGGAAACATGCTTATGTTTGCTCATGGATTCAATATACATTTTGGACAGGTAGTTCCACCAGAAGGTGTAGATGTAACAATGATAGCACCAAAGGCACCAGGTCATACGGTAAGAAGTGAATATTGTGCAGGCAAAGGAACGCCTTGTCTTGTAGCTGTAGAACAGGATGCTACCGGAAATGCAAAAGAATTAGCACTTGCTTACGGAGCTGCAATAGGTGGAGCAAAAGCAGGTCTTCTTGAAACAACATTTAAAACAGAAACAGAAACAGACTTATTTGGAGAACAGGCTGTATTATGTGGTGGTGTATGTGCACTAATGCAGGCGGGATACGACACTTTAGTAGAAGCAGGATATGATCCTGAAAATGCATACTTCGAATGTGTACACGAAATGAAATTAATAGTTGACCTTATATACCAGTCAGGATTTGAGGGAATGAGATATTCAATATCTAATACAGCTGAGTATGGAGATTATGTAACTGGTCCTAAAATAATAACAGATGAAACAAAAGCTTCTATGAAAAAAATATTAAAAGATATACAGGATGGAAGTTTTGCAAGAGAATTCCTTCTTGAAATGTCAGAAGCTGGTGGACAGGCTCATTTCAAAGCAATGAGAAAACTTGCGGCAGAACATGGTTCTGAAAAAGTAGGTAAAGAAATAAGAAAATTATACAGTTGGTCAGATGAAGATAAATTAATAAACAACTAATTAATATATATTATTCAGGCAGACTAAAATGTATGTTTGCCTGAATAATAAAAATAATAAGTATCTTTTATAGGGGTAAAAGCAATGATTAAAAAATCATTAGCCTTATAGATGTAAGAATATAGGAGGAAAATATGAAAAGTAATAATGTGAAAAAAGGAGTGGAAAGAGCTCCTCATAGATCTCTTTTCAACGCACTTGGTATGACTGAGGAGGAACTTAATAGACCGATAATAGGTGTAGTTAATTCATATAATGAAATAGTTCCAGGACACATGAATCTTGATAAAATAGCCGAGGCTGTTAAAAAAGGTATATATATGGCAGGTGGAACACCGGTTGAAGTTCCTGCAATAGCGGTATGTGACGGAATAGCTATGAATCATACAGGAATGAGATATTCACTTGTTACAAGAGAACTAGTATGTGATAGTACTGAGTGTCTTGCAAGAGCACATCAATTTGACGGACTTGTAATGATTCCAAACTGTGATAAAAATGTTCCTGGACTTCTTATGGCAGCAGCAAGACTAGATATACCAACAGTATTTGTAAGTGGGGGTCCAATGCTTGCAGGAAGAAAACTTGATGGAAAGAAAACTTGTCTATCAACACTTTTTGAGGCTGTAGGTGAGTACAATGCAGGAAAAATAAGCATGGATAAATTAAAAGAATTTGAAGAAAAAGCTTGTCCTACATGTGGCTCTTGTTCAGGTATGTATACCGCAAATTCAATGAATTGCTTAACAGAAGCTCTTGGAATGGGACTTAAAGGAAATGGAACAATACCAGCAGTTTATAGTGAAAGAATAAGACTTGCAAAACATGCTGGTATGAAAATAATGGAGCTTGTTGAAAAAGATATAAAACCTTCAGATATAATGACAGAAAGTGCGTTTAGAAATGCAATGGCTGTTGATATGGCACTTGGATGTTCTACAAACTCAATGCTTCATCTTCCGGCAATAGCATATGAAGCAGGAGTTGATCTTAATCTTGAAATAGCAAACGAAATAAGTCGGAAAACTCCTAACCTTTGTCATCTTGCCCCAGCAGGAGATACTTTTATGGAGGATCTTAATGAAGCTGGTGGAGTATATGCGGTAATGAATGAGCTTGATAAGCTAGGAATATTAGATAAGGAATGTATGACAGTTACAGGATTTAGTGTTGGAGAAAATATAAAAGGATGTGAAAATCTTGATACAAGTGTAATAAGACCAGTTGAAAATCCGTACAGTAAAACAGGTGGAATAGCTGTATTAAAAGGAAATCTTGCTCCAGATAGCTGTGTTGTAAAAAAATCAGCGGTTGCGCCAGAAATGATGAAACATAAAGGATCAGCAAGAGTATTTGATGGTGAGGAAAGTGCAATAGAAGCTATAAGAGCAGGAAAAATCAAAGCTGGTGATGTTGTAGTAATAAGATATGAAGGACCAAAAGGAGGTCCAGGAATGAGAGAAATGCTTTCTCCTACATCAGAAATAGCTGGTATGGGACTTGATAAAGATGTAGCTCTTATAACTGACGGAAGATTTTCTGGAGCTACAAGAGGTGCATCTATAGGACATGTATCACCAGAGGCAGCGCTTGGTGGAACAATAGCATTTGTAAAAGACGGAGATATGATAGATATAGATATAGAAAATAATAGTATAGAGCTTCTTGTTTCAGATGAGGAACTTGAAGAAAGAAGAAATGGATTTGTACCAAAAACTCAGAATGTGAGCGGTTATCTAAAAAAATACGCTTCAATGGTTACTTCAGCAAATACTGGTGCAGTCCTTAAAGTAAAATAAAGAGGATGGTGAAAATATATGAGGCTTAAAGGAGCAGATATGGTAATGGAATGCCTTTTAGAACAGGGAGTTGAGACAGTATTTGGTTATCCTGGAGGGGCAATACTTGAAATATATGATAGTTTATATAAATATAAGGATAAAATACAGTCAATACTTACATCTCATGAACAGGGGGCATCTCATGCAGCTGATGGATATGCGAAATCTACTGGAAAAGTAGGAGTGTGTATGGCGACAAGTGGTCCTGGTGCAACAAATCTTGTGACAGGAATTGCAACTGCATTTATGGATTCAGTTCCTATTGTTGCAATAACTGCAAATGTTGGACTTTCATTTCTTGGAAAAGACAGTTTTCAAGAAATAGATATTACAGGAATTACAATGCCAATAACAAAGCATAACTTCATAGTAAAAAAAATTGAAGACCTTGCTCCTGCAATAAGAAAAGCCTTTAAAATAGCTAGAGAGGGAAGACCTGGGCCTGTAGTTATAGATATAACTAAAGATGTAACAGCGGGATATGGAGAATACGAAAAAAAAGAGATAGATACAAATTCAAATAATTTACTATTATATAATGAAGAAAACTATCAAGAAAATCTTGAAGAGGCAGTTAAACTTATAGAAGAAAGTAAAAAGCCATTTATATTTGTAGGTGGAGGTATTAAAGCTTCTAATGCATCTAATGAGCTAAAAATATTTGCAGAAAAGATAGATGCACCTGTTGCTGATTCGCTTATGGGAAAAGGTGCTTTTGATGGAAAAAGTAAAAGATATACAGGTATGCTAGGGATGCATGGAACAAAGGCTAGTAACCTTGGAGTAGCAGAATGTGATCTTCTTGTAGCTATAGGAACAAGATTTAGTGATAGAGTAATTGGAAATTCAGCGAGATTTGCATCTAAAGCAAAAATAATACATATAGATATAGATGAGGCAGAAATAAATAAAAATATACTTGTAGATCTTGGAATAACAGGAGATGCAAAATATATACTTAAAAAGCTAAATCTTATGTTAAAAAAACAAGAACATAAAGAATGGATGGAAGAAATAGAAAATCTTAAAGATAAATATCCAATGAAATATAATAAAAATGTGCTTACAGGCCCATATGTAATAGAAAAAATAGAAGAGTGCTTTGATGATAATACAATAATATGTACAGAAGTTGGACAAAATCAGATGTGGGCTGCACAGTACTTCCATTATAAAAATCCAAGACAGTTTGTAAGTAGTGGCGGACTTGGAACAATGGGATATGGTTTGGGTGCAGCTATAGGTGCAAAATATGGAAATCCAAAATCAAGAGTTATAAATATAGCAGGAGATGGATGCTTCAGAATGAATATGAATGAACTTGCAACAGCTTCAAGATACAATGTTCCAATAATACAAGTTATACTTAATAATAAAGTACTTGGTATGGTTAGACAGTGGCAGACATTTTTCTATGAAGGAAGATATTCTGATACAGTCCTTGACGATCAAGTTGATTTTTGTAAAGTTGCAGAAGGACTTGGTTGTAAAGCAGTAAGAGTTACAAAAATGGATGAATTAGAAAAAGCTCTTTTAGAAGCAGATTCATATAACGGTCCTTTTGTTATTGAATGTATGATACAGGAAGATGATAAAGTATTTCCTATGGTTGCTCCTGGAAAAAGTCTTAAAGATACATTTGACCAGGATGATTTATAGAAATTAATTTAATTTCATTCTACATTGATTTAAATATATAACATAAAAAATAGATAATATAAATATTACTTATATATGTTATAGACAAAATGTATAAACCAAAATATAATTACTATAGTATTATTAAAGGTATAGAACAAGATTAAAAAATTTATATGTAGAAGGGAATATATAATGACTAAAGAAAATCAGAAAAAACTAATCACAAGAGTAGGTGCGGTTTTATTAGTATTTGCAATCTACTTTTTTGTAACACCGGTAAAAACATTTGTAAATCAGATGGTATTTTACTTATCTAGCTTAGATCTAGAATCTATAAAACAATACATACTTTCATTTGGAATTTGGGCTCCAATAATATCATTCTTATTGATGTTACTTCAGTCAGTAGCAGCACCACTTCCAGCATTCTTAATAACATTTGCAAATGCAGCGTTATTTGGATGGGTATGGGGAGCTATACTATCTTGGTCAAGTGCTATGGCAGGTGCAGCGTTATGTTTCTTTATAGCTAAATTCTTAGGAAGAGATGTTGTTGAAAAACTTACTAGTAAAATGGCTATAAGTAGTATAGACGAATTCTTTGACAAATATGGAAAATACACAATACTAGTTTGTAGATTACTTCCATTTATGTCATTTGATATAGTAAGTTATGCAGCGGGTCTTACTTCAATGAAATTTATGCCATTCTTTATAGCTACAGGTATAGGACAGCTACCAGCTACAATAGTTTACTCTTATGTAGGTGGAATGCTTACTGGTGGAGCAAAATTATTTGTAACAGGATTAATGATATTATTTGCATTAACAGTTGCTATATATATGTTTAAGAAAATATATAACGATAAAAAAAATAAATCAAATGCATAATACTAAAGTAATAATACATTTAAAATGACACCAAGTTATATTTTTTAGCTTGGTGTTTTTATTTTTGAAAAATAACATTAAAATGAAAAAATTATAAATTTATATAAAAAATATTTAAGTATAGTGTTTAAATTGATATAATAGAATACAAGATTAAAAAGTTAGAAAATTGAGAAAGAGAAGAGGTGCTGATTATTGAATATAGTAGATAAAAGCTGCGTAGAATTTATAGAAGTTCTTTCTTCAAGAGAGCCAGTTCCTGGTGGGGGTGGCGCTGCTGCTTTTGTCGGAGCGATAGGTGTGGCACTTGGAAATATGGTGGCAAATCTTACAATAGGTAAGAAAAAATACGCAGAATATGAAGAAGAGATAAAAGAATTATTAAAAGAGGCAAAAGAAATAGAAGCAGAACTATTATCAATGGTTGATAGAGATGCAGAGTGCTTTATGCCACTATCTCAGACTTATGGTTTGCCAACATCGACAGAAGAAGAAAGAGAATATAAAACAAAAAGAATGGAAGTAGTATTAAAACAAGCTTGTGAAATACCTTATAAAGCAGCAAAAGTTTGTTTTAAGGCTATAAAAATACATGAGAATATAGTGGACAAATCTTCTAGAATAGTTATAAGTGATATAGGAGTAGGAGTTCAGTGTTTAAGAGCATGTTTACTTGGATCAAAGCTAAATGTAAAGATTAATACAAAATCTATGAAGGATAGAGAATACGCCGACAAGATTTCTAAAGAAGTAAACGAAATAGTAGAAGAAGGGATTGCTATATGTGATCAAGTCTTTGAAAGAGTAGTAGAAATTATGGAGGAATAATATGGAAACTAATGTAATAAAAGGAAAACCAGTTGCCGACAAAATAACTGAAAACCTAATAGATGAAGTTGAAAGTCTAAAGAATAAAGGAATAAATCCTAGTCTTGCTATAGTTAGAGTAGGAGAAAATCCAGATGATATGTCCTATGAAAGAGGTGCTATGAATAGATGCGCTAAGATAGGAATAGATGTTAAGAATATTATTCTAAAATCAGATGTATCTGAAGAAGATTATATAAATGCTATAGAAGATTTAAACAATGATAAATCTATAAACGGTATACTTTGTTTAAGACCACTTCCTAAGCATATAGATGAAAATAGAGTAAAATATGCTATAGACGCTGAAAAAGATGTGGATTGTTTCAATCCTATAAATTCAGCTAAACTTTTTGAAGGAGATACTGATGGATATGCTCCATGTACTCCTGAAGCAGTTATGAAGATTTTAAAACATTATAATGTGGAATTATCAGGCAAAAAAGCTGTCGTTTTAGGAAGATCTTTAATAGTTGGTAAGCCAGTATCTATGATGCTTATGGCACAAAATGCAACTGTTACAGTGTGTCATTCTAAGACAGAAAATTTATCAGATGAGGCTAAAAAAGCCGATGTACTTATTGCAGCTATAGGTAGAGCAAAAATGGTAGATAACTCTTATGTAAAAGAAGGAGCAACAGTTATAGATGTAGGTATAAACGTAGATGAATGTGGAAATCTATGTGGAGATGTGGATACTGAGTCTGTTTTAGGAATTGCTAGTATGGTTACTCCAGTTCCAGCTGGTGTAGGATCTGTCGCTACATCTGTACTTGCGGAACATGTTATAAGAG
>SAMEA3387476__coassemble_1518_pt1 | contig 18926 bp, 17 predicted proteins | sample SAMEA3387476__metabat2_low_PE_029 | metagenome-assembled genome bin SAMEA3387476 (sample SAMEA3387476) | Felis catus | biome: Faeces | place: United Kingdom | collected 2012
GTACTTGGGGCGAAGGCCCCTGGGAGAGTAGGACGTAGCCACGTAATCTTTTTTTTATGTAAAGAATAGATAGAAAATTAAAAAATTAGAGGAGAAAAGTAGACGATGACAAAGACGTTACAGGCATTTTTAGACACTGGTATAGAAAAAATACCTTCTCTTATATATGCTATAATATTCTTCATTATAGGATTAATTATTGCAAAAATATGTAGAAGAGCGGTATCTAAGGTATTAAAAAAATACACTAGTGGAAAAGGATTCACTAACTTTATAGTTTATGGAGTGTATATATCTATAATAGTTGTATCTACATTAAACAGTTTAGAGATGATAGGAATAAAGACAACATCTGTTGTAACTGTTGTAGGGGCTGCAGGGTTCAGTATAGGGCTTGCATTTAAAGAGGTACTGTCTAATCTAGCATCTGGATTTTTAATACTATTTTTCCAACCATTTAAAATAGGCGATTATATTCAAACATCGGATACTAATGTAGAAGGGACTGTACATGATATTCAGATATTTAGTACTATATTAAAAACAGTAGATAACAAGACGATAATAATTCCAAACTTCCAGATAACAAGTAATAATATTATTAACTATACGAATCAAAATATAAGAAGAATAGATTTCTCATTTACAGTTGATTACAATACTAATATAGGAGTATTAAAAGGTATTGTAGAAGAAATATTTGAAAAAGATTCAAGAGTATTATCAGATCCTAAACCATTAATAGGTATAAACTCTATGGGAAATAATTCAATGGAATTTGTCAGCAAGCCTTGGGTTAAGACAGAAGATTATTGGGATGCCTATTATGATTTAATGGAAGAAATAAAGAAAAAATTCGATGAAAACCATATTGTTCTTCCTCAGGTTAATGTAGTAATAAAAGGAAAATAAAAATAGATTAAAAATTCTTATTTTCTCTTGAAAAATAGAAATTATTATAATATAATTGGATACATAATAGTAAAAGGCATAGTAAAAGGCAATGAAGGAGCTAAGTAAAAGACAGTTCTGTTTACAGAGAGTGAGTGGTCGGTGTGAACTCATATCAGTGGTTTTTGAATCTACTCTGGAGCTTCTAATCTGAAATAAGTTAGACGTATTCCTACGTTACAGGATTTTGAGAGGAATGTGCTTTTTGGTGCATTCAATTAGGGTGGCAACGCGGATAACAGATTTTCGTCCCTTTTGTAAGGGGTGAAAATCTTTTTTTTATACAAAAAAACGCCCCTGAAAAACCAAATCTGTAAATTCAATACAATATAATTGAAAATTTTATATGATTTTCAGGAATTTTAATTGGGGAGGAGCAGAAAAATGCTAGATATCAAAAGAATAAGAGAAAATTTAGATGAAATTAAACAGGCTATGCAGATAAGAGGAGAAAAAGAATTCGACCTTGATGGAGTTGTAGCACTTGATGACCAGAGAAGAGATTTATTAAAAGAAGTTGAAGTATTAAAACAGGAATTAAATGTAGAATCTAAAAAAATACCTCAGCTAATAAAAGAAGGAAAAGACGTTACAGAAGATAAAGCTAGATTAAAAGAATTATCTGATAAAATAAAAGGAATAGACGTACAGGTTAAAGAAGTAGAAGACAAATTAAACTACACATTAATGAGAATACCAAACGTTCCTCATCCAGATGTACCACAGGGAGAAACTGATGAAGACAATGTAGAAGTTAAAAAATGGGGAGAACCTAGAAAATTTGACTTTGAACAGAAAGCTCACTGGGATATAGGAACTAATTTAGGAATATTAGATTTCGAAAGAGCTGGTAAAATAACAGGATCAAGATTCACATTATACAAAGGTTTAGGAGCTAGATTAGAAAGATCTTTAATAAACTTCTTCCTAAACACTCATACAGCTGATCATGGATATACAGAAGTATTACCACCTTTCATGGCTAACAGAGATAGCTTCTGCGGAACTGGACAGCTTCCAAAATTTGAAGAAGACATGTTCAAACTAGAAGGATTAGAATACTTCTTAGTACCAACAGCAGAAGTACCAGTAACAAACATACACAGAAATGAAATATTAACTGCAGATCAGTTACCAATAAAATACTGTGCATACACTCCATGTTTCAGATCAGAAGCAGGGTCTGCAGGTAGAGATACAAGAGGTCTAGTAAGACAGCATCAGTTCAACAAAGTTGAATTAGTTAAATTTGTATTACCAGAAAACTCTTATGATGAATTAGAAAAATTAACTATGGATGCAGAAGAAATGCTTCAGTTATTAGGATTACCATACAGAAGAGTTAAAATATGTACAGGTGACTTAGGATTCACTGCAGCATTCAAATTTGACTTAGAAGTATGGATGCCAAGCTACGGAAGATACGTTGAAATATCTTCTTGCTCAAACTTCGAAGACTTCCAGGCTAGACGTGCTAACATAAAATTCAAAAGAGATAAAAAGTCTAAAGCAGAATTCGTTCATACATTAAATGGATCAGGACTTGCAGTAGGTAGATGTTTAGCAGCTATACTTGAAAACTATCAGCAGGCTGATGGTTCAGTAGTAGTTCCAGAAGTATTAAGACCATACATGGGTGTAGATGTTATAAAATAATAAAATTTAAAATGTAGTATATAAAGAACTGCCAAGAAATTGGTGGTTCTTTTTTTGTAATTTTTTGGAATATATCAAATAAAATATTTTATGTAAAGTTAACTTGACATAAATATAAAATGACTATATAATTAAATTAAAGAAAAGGTAAAGTTTACTTTACGTAGGAGGAAGATATGAAAAATAGATTAGAGGAGATTAGAAAGGAAAGAGGAATAAAGCAAGATGAACTTGCTAAAGTTTTAGAAGTTTCAAGGCAGACAATAAGCTCAATAGAAAATGGGCGCTATAATCCCTCTATAATACTAGCATTTAAAATAGCTAGATTCTTTGATATGACTATAGAGGAGATATTTATATACGAAGAGGAGTGATTTATATGAAGAAAAAATATTTAGAAGTAGTATTAAGTATAGTATTAATAGGTTCCGGAGCGTATTTATCAAAAGTTTGGCCAAGTGTAGTACCATTCTTCTTAATGGGATTTGGATGTACTCTATTTGGAAAAGGAGTAGGACAAGTAATATCAGATAAAGCTATGAACAAGGACTTAGAGCTAAAAAGACAGATGGAAATAGAAGTTAATGATGAAAGAAATAGAATGATAGAATATAAGGCAAAAGCTAGAGGATTTGATATTATGACATATGCGTTTGCTGCACTAATGTTTTCTCTAGCACTTATGGATATAGATATATGGGCTGAAATTTTAATAGTTATTACATATTTAGCGGTTGAAATTTATTCAGTATATTATAGGATGCAATTAGAAAAAGAAATGTAAATAAATAAGTAATTGAAATAAAAGAGATGTTATATAAATTATAGCATCTCTTTTTTGTATGTAGAAAACCCCCAGTTAGACTGGGGGTTCAGTAAAGCTTTTAGCTTTAAGTCTTTAATAAAAAAGCTCCTTTTGATAAGATATAATTGCGGTCCGCCAACTGCAAAAAATTATCAAAAGGAGGTCGTAAAATGAACGACATACATAGTTTATCATATACAAAATGGAACTGCAAATATCATATAGTTTTTGCGCCAAAATATAGAAGAAGTTAATACAACAGGAAAAGACACAAAAAGAATAAAAGAATATATAGAAAACCAGTTGAGAGAAGATATGATGAGTGAACAGCTAACGCTTGACGTAGTGGACCCGTTTACGGGTAACCAGAAGTAGTTAGCGAGTGGCGGACCGACATACGCTTTAGTTATTTATAAGATGGAAATTTATCCTAAATAAAAAAATTTTCAAAATTATATTGACAAATATACTGTATACAAATATAATAATAAAAAATAAATAATTAGTCTGTGATGAAGAGAGTAGCTGATATTTAATTTATAGAGAGTTCAGGACGGTGGAAGCTGAATATGAGGATATCAAGTGAAGAGAGCTTTGGAGAATGTTATAGGAAATTAAGTATTATAACAGGTTTCCCGCCTTAAGGGATTGAGTGGACAGGTAATTTATTTATTTGTCAACAAGAGTGGTACCGCGGAATTTCGCCTCTTTGATGTAAATCAAAGAGGCTTTTTTATTTATAGCGCTATAAAAATAAATAAAAAAAGAGAGGTATGAATTTATGAGTAAAAGTAATGAATATGAATTAGAAAAAGTACCACAAGATATGAAACGTGGTTGGATAGCTATGTTTTCTATTCTTATGGCTGTAGGAGTGGATTTATCTTCAGTTCTTCTTGGAGCAGAGCTTGCAAGTGGAATGTCAATGAAAAATGGAATATTGTCTGTAATAGTAGGATCTTTTTTTATGGCTATACTTTATACAATATGTGCAGTAGTAGGTTCATCTACTAGTTTATCTGTATCTATGATAACAAAGAATGTGTTTGGAGAACAGGGAGCGAAAGTTTTTTCAATTGTAATAGCTCTTTCTCTTTTAGGTTGGTTTGGTGTTCAGGTAGGTTTTTTCGCTGAAAATGCACAAATAATAATAAAAGAAATTACAGGAATCAGTGTTAGTATGCCACTTTTAAGCCTTATAGGTGGACTGCTTATGATGAGCACAGCTATAGTAGGTTATAAAGCAATGGAAAAATTAAGTGTATACTCAGTTCCTTTTCTTGTAATTTTAATAGGAATAACTCTATTTTTAGCAATTGGAAAATATGGAATCAATCCAATAGAAACAGAAACAGGTAATATGAGTTTTGCAGCGGGAGTATCGTTATCTATGAGCATAGGAATAGTAGGAGCGATAATATCTCCGAATATAAGTAGATGGGCAAAAAGTAATAAAGACTGTGTAATGGCCAGTTTTTTTGGAATGCTTATTGGAAACAGTTTTATGATAATAATTTCTATAGTTTTAATAAAAATTATGGGTATTGCGGATATAATGAAAATGTTTATAGTTTTAGGTCTAGGTATACCGGGGATAATAGTATTAACACTTGCACAGTGGACAACAAATACTGGAAATATTTATTCGTCATCATTAAGTATGTCGATAATATTAAGGAATATACCTATTAAAAAGATATCGTTTACTCTTGGAATAATGGCAACTATGCTTGCGGTTTTTGGAATATATAATCAGTTTGTAGGATTTTTAAACCTACTTGGGATAATAATAGCTCCAGTTGGTGGAATATATACATCAGAATTTTATGTTATAAAAGAAAAATTCACAAATAGCAATGAGTATAATCAAAAAACTAATTTGTCAGCTATATGTGCTTGGATAATAGGAATAATTATAACATATATGGCGACACCATCACCTACAGGACTTGGAATAATAAGCATAACATCAATAGCACCATTAGATGGATTTATGACAGGATTTGTATCATATGCTATCCTATCAAAATCAAGATCATTTATAAATGAAAAATATTTAAATAAAGTAGTGGATTAAAAGAGGTAAATTATGAAGTATTTAACAGAAGAAAGTATAGAAAATATAGCTACAGGCGCTGCAGTATTAGGAACAGGTGGAGGAGGAGATCCATATATAGGAAAATTACTGGCAAAAGAAGCGATAAAAAAATATGGTCCTGTAAAGGTTATAACGATGGATGAACTCGATGATGAAGCACTTGTAGTCCCAGTTTCTGGAATGGGTGCACCTACTGTTACAATTGAAAAGTTATCTACGGAAGAAGAAATTATAAAGCCTGTAAATAAGCTTGAAGAAATATTGGGTAAAAAAGTTGATGTTATTATTCCAATTGAAATAGGTGGTACAAACTCACTTGTTCCAGTAGTAGCTGCAGCTAAAAAAGGGGTTCCAATACTTGATGCGGATGCTATAGGGAGAGCTTTTCCGGAGGCACAAATGGTAACTTTCTATCTTGAGGGATATGATTCTTCTCCTGTTACAATTGCGGATGAAAAAGGAAATTGTGCAGTTATATATCCAATAAATGGAATATGGTCTGAAAGACTAGCAAGAGCACTTACAGTTGAAATGGGAGGTAAGATGACAATATGTGACTATAGTCTTTCCGGAGAACAGGTCAAAAAAGCAGCTATAAAAGGAACTCTTACACTTGCTGAAGAGATAGGGAGCATACTCAACTTAATGAAAGATTCAAAAGAAGCCATAGATTCTATGATAGATAAACTTGATGGATTTAAACTTTTTGAAGCCAAGGTTATAGATATAAAAAGGAAATTAAGCGGCGGATTTACAAAAGGCTTTGTAGAATTTAAAGGAATAAATAACGATGAATCGGAGTATTCTATATTGTTCCAAAATGAATATTTAATAGCCAAAAAAAATAAAAAAACAATATGTACAACACCTGATTTAATATCAATACTTGACTATGAAACAGGGAAAGCTGTAACAACAGATAAATTAAAATATGGAATGAGAGTTATATGCGTATCATTCCCGTGTAATGATAAATGGAGAACAAAAAAAGGAATTGAAACAGCTGGTCCTAAATACTTTGGATATGAAGAAGAGTATGTGCCAGTAGAAAAATTGTACAATAAATTTATTGAGGAGGAATAATATGACTTATAGAATAGGAGTTGATGTAGGCGGGACAAACACGGATGCCGTATTGTTAAATGATAATTTAGAAGTGGTAGAATCTGTAAAGGTGCATACAACTTATGATATAGAAACAGGAATATACGAAGCTATCAAAAAGGTTGTAGATATGTCATTTATAGATAAAAATGAGATAAAATACGCTATGTTAGGTACGACGTATTGTACGAATGCTATAGTTGAAAGAAAAAGATTGAATAAAGTTGGAGTTATAAGAATAGCAAAACCTGCTACAACGGCAATTCCTCCTTTTTCTGATTGGCCAAATGACCTTAAAAAAGAAGTAGAATTCTATTCAGAGATAATATCCGGTGGATATGAATTCGATGGCAGAATATTGGAAGAGATATCAAAGAAAGAAGTTTTGGAGTTTTGTAAAAAAGTAAATGGAAAAGTAGGTGCAATAGCTATTACGGGAGTATTTTCGCCTATAAATAAAGATCAGGAAATAAAAGTATCAGAATGGATAAAGGAAGAACTTGGAGATATACCAATATCTCTTTCAAGTGAAATAGGCAATATTGGTATACTTGAAAGAGAAAATGCAACTATACTTAACTCAGCACTTAAAGAAGCTGGAAAAATAATTGTAAAAGGATTTAATGAAGCACTTAATAAATTAGATTTAAAGTGTGAAATTTATTTTAGCCAAAATGATGGAACTCTTATGGATGGAGAGTATACAGAGAAATATCCCATATTCACAATAGGATGTGGGGTTACAAATTCAATAATAGGGGCATCTTATCTATCTGGTGTAAAAAATGGAATAGTTTTGGATGTAGGTGGTACTACAACGGATATAGGTGTATTAAAAGATGGATTTCCGAGAGAATCGTCTATTGCAGTAAATATAGGAGGTGTTCATACCAATTTTAGAATGCCGGATATGATATCCATAGGAGTTGCAGGAGGTACTATTGTGTCTAAAGAAGAAGATAAAATAACTGTAGGTCCGGAAAGTGTAGGATATAAAATTACAGAAGAATCTATTATATTTGGTGGAAATATTTTAACATTGACAGATGTTTCCGCAAAATTAAATAATATATTTCCAGATAAAGAGGAGATGATTTCGAAACTAGATTATAATTACTGTGAAAAAATCCAACAATTAGTTATGGATAAGATTGAAAATTCGATAGATCAGATGAAAACAAATAGGATTGATGTACCGGTTATATTGACTGGTGGAGGTAGTATTATAGTTTCGGATGAAATAAATGGAGCTAGTGAAGTTATAAAACCTGCATTTTATGATTCAGCAAATGCTGTTGGAGCAGCACTCGGTATGATAAGTGGAGAAGTGGAAAGTATATACAAACTGGACGATATATCGAGAAAAGATGCAATAGAAAATGCAAAACAAAATGCGATAAATAAAGCAAAAGATCTTGGAGCAAAAGAAGATACAATAAATATAATAAATATAGAAGATATTCCTCTTACATACTTACCAGGTAATGCGACATTAGTAAAAGCAAAAGCAGTAGGAAAATTTATATAACAAATTGACTTACAGAAAAAGTCTCAGATTATTCTAAATCAGAGACTTTTTTATTTTGTGTATAAACTTATCCCGATACAACTTATTGATAAGTGGATAACTTATGCTAAAATAAAAAATATAAACAGATAGGAGTGTGGATAAAAATGAGCATTGAAAATATAGATAAATCAGCATATATAGACACATCTGACACTGATGATGAAATTCTGGATGTGTATAACTCAGATGGAGAAAAGATAGGAGTGTGTACAAGAGGAGAAAGCCACAGAAACGGATATTATCACAAAGTAGTCCACTGCTGGTTTGAAAATACAAATGAAGATAAAAAATACTACTATTTTCAGCAAAGGGCAATGTATAAAAGTTATCCAGGACAGTACGGTGTCATGGTCGGCGGACATATAGATTCTGGAGAGGAAGAGTACACAGCACTTATGAGAGAAATATCAGAAGAAGCCGGTATAACTGCATCTGATGAAAAAATAGATTTTATCGGTCAGATTGTAGAAAATATAGTTGAGGATACATTTATAGATAACGAAATATGTAGGGTTTATAGATATACGCCGGATTTTGATGAAAAATTCAACCCTAATAAAGAAGTAGCCAGAATCGTAAGGATAGAGGAAAAAGAGTATAAAAAATGTATATTTGGAGTATCGGAAACAGCTGTAGGTGAGGTGATTTCTGTATCTAATCAGGATCATATGGAAGTAAAATCTCCTGGAGATAAAATAGAAATAAGAAAAGATTATTTCTGCGAGTACAATCTGAAATATATAAAATTTGTAACGGGAATGGATGACGACGAATTTTTTATGTGGGAAGCTTTAGCAGAGGCAAAAAAGGCATATGATAAAGAGGAAACTCCAATAGGTGCGGTAATTGTAAAAGATGGAGAAGTAATAGGAAGAGGACACAATCTGACAGAGTTTTTCCAGGATTCTACTGCACATTCAGAAATACTCGCAATAAAAGATGCTGGAAATACTCTTGGTGGATGGAGACTTTTCGGATGTACGCTTTATGTAACTATGGAGCCATGTATAATGTGCTGTGGTGCAATAGTGAATTCGAGAATAAGAAATGTAGTGATAGGTGCAAAGAGAGTAAAGAATGCCAAGATAGAGAAACAGTCTGATTTTAAGAAGGAGTATTTTGAAGATTCTAAGGTTGAGTACAAGTATGGGGTGCTAGAAGAGGAATGTGCAGGGATGCTAAGAAGTTTCTTTAAGAGATTGAGATAAATAGTATTTAAATAAAAATGTGCTGACACTTTTATTTGTGTCAGCACATTTTTTATTTAATCTATAAGGTAGATTCTATTTTTCAAAATTATCCTCGTGGTTAAAAGATTTCTTCATAACCTCAAAAATATCTAAAAAAGTATCTTTGTTTCTATTATAGTACTCGGGAGAAACATGGAAAGTTACATGATCCTCCTCATCTTCGTCTATATAGTCAATAGAAAAAGAAATAACTCTATTTGGCTCAGAAACAGAATCTATGCTATATATATAGTTTCCAGAAATCTCTCTTTGAACATTTGATAAATTATTAGTATCATTGAGATGTTTTGTTGCATATTCCCTTGCATTAGTATATGAATGTGGAACAAAAGTAATATCTGATAAATTTAAAACTGAATTAGAAGATTTAGGATATAATTGTAAAAGACTAGAAGGAAAAGATAGGGTTGAAACAAGTTTTAAAATAGCTGATGAGATAAATGAACTTACAGAAGTTGAAGAATATGCTGTTGCAAGAGCATATAAGGGAGATGCAGATGCTGTAAATATAGCTTTTCAATCTAGACATAGAAAAATGCCAATAGTACTCTCTAAGGATGGAAAAACATTGAATTATAATACTAAAGGAAAAATAGTATACGCTATAGGTGGAACTGCTGTATTATCGGATTCATTAGTAAAAAATTTAAATGCAAAAAGACTTGCTGGAAAAGATAGATTTAGAACTAATGAAGCTATAATAAAGCACTTCAAAGAAACAAATATTTGTCCAGTAGATGGAATTAATGAAAGGTTAGGAATAGCTATTATGGCATCAAACTACGGGTATGAACAACCTGTACTAATAACAGAAAAGAGTTATAAAGGAATGTTTATAGGAAGACATTTTAGTTCAGAATATTTTCCAAATGAAAAAAGAAGTATGACATTATCAAATTTAGCGGTACATGCTAGATATGGAACAGATAAATATCTAGATACTTTACATAAAAAAACTAAAGTAAAAAAATATGATTATATTTTTGGAAGGGAAGAGTATCCTATAACACCTATGCGGAATAGCAAACATATAAAAGATTTGGAAAAAAATTATTATCCATTTGGCTTATATAAGGTTGTAGATTATAAAGCATATTGGGGAGTAGATGAAAATGATGAAAATAGAAGCTACTACCTTATAAATAAGAAAAATGGTAAAGTTTATAAATATGATAAAAAGAAAGATGCTATAAAATTAGTATAAAGAAAAAGATGCTACATTTTGTAGCATCTTTTTCTTTATATATCTATCAAATTTATATTTTCAAAAAATAATAAAGCCCCAGGAAAAAATGTGTGGAATTCCCGGAGCTTTGAGAAAAGAAATAAAAAAGAGTTGTATAAAATAATACTAGTACATTATAACATATAAAAAAGGGAAATGTAAACAAAATATCAGAATTGTTTACGGGCAAATAAAAAACGAGGAAAATATTGAAATTTCAACAATAAATAATCCTCGTCTAAAAAACTAAAAATAATTATAAAAAAAATATATAACAAACAAAATTGAGATAGCTAAAATTTATCTATCAATTAAGCTAATCTAAAAGTGAAATTATCTATAAGTCTAGTTTTACCTATATAAACAGCTATAGCAACTAAAACATCTCTTTCAACAGATTCTACAGGCTGAAGAGTTTCGCTATCAACTATTTCTATATAATCAGCTTTAGCTAGAGGTTCTTCTTTTATTTCGCTTTCTATAAGATCTCTTATTTCACTTACGCATCTTAAACCATCTTCCATAGCAGCTTTAGCTTTTGTAAGGCTTCTATTAAGTACAAGAGCAGCTACTCTTTCTTCAGCAGAAAGATAAGTATTTCTAGAGCTCTTAGCAAGACCATCAGCTTCTCTAACTATTGGGCATCCTACTATTTCAACATCCATGCTTAAATCTCTAACCATTCTTTTTATTATAGCTAACTGCTGAGCATCTTTTTCACCGAAATATGCTCTATCAGGAGTAACTATATTTAAGAACTTAGAAACAACTAAGCAAACACCACCGAAATGAACTGGTCTTTTAGCTCCACATAAACCTTTTGATAATCCTTCAACATTTACAGTTGTGCATTTATCAGGGAAGTACATTTCTTCTGGTTCTGGATTGAAAACTAAATTAGCTCCAGCATCTGTACAAAGAGCGTAGTCTTTCTGTATATCTCTTGGATAATCTTCGTAATCTTCATTTGGTCCGAACTGAGTTGGGTTTACGAATACGCTGACAACTACTCTATCATTTTCTGAAACAGCTTTTTCTATTAATGATCTATGTCCTTCGTGAAGATATCCCATAGTAGGTACGTATCCTACAGTAAGACCTTCTTTTCTCCAAGCTTTAACTTGTTCTCTAACTTCTTTTATTGTATGTACTAACATCTTAATTCTCCAATCTAATTTTTATAAAGTTGTAATTTTATTTTTTATCTGATTAATAAATTTTATCTAATTAATAAAGTTTTTTAAGTTCGTCTTCATCTATTTTAAAAGTATGTTTCTGTTCTGGGAATGAGCAGTTTTCAACTTCTTCTATATATTCACATATAGCATCTCTCATTACTTTACCAGTATTTGCATACTGTTTAACGAATTTTGGAACAAAGTCGTCAAACATTCCAAGCATATCCTGATAAACAAGTATCTGTCCGTCACAATCAACACCAGCACCGATTCCTATAGTAGGGATTGAAACAGCTTCAGTTATTAATTTTGCTATTGCAGCAGGAACACCTTCAAGTACTATTGAGAAAGCTCCAGCTTCTTCAAGAAGTTTAGCATCTTCTATTAATTTTCTAGCTGCTTCTTCAGTTTTTCCCTGAACTTTAAATCCACCAAATGCGTTTACAGACTGAGGAGTAAGCCCTAAATGTCCCATAACTGGTATCTGAGCGTCTACTATTGCTTTAACCTGTTTAGCTACTGTTGCGCCACCTTCAAGTTTAACTGCGTGTGCGCCACCTTCTTTAACTATTCTTCCTGCGTTTCTTACAGCATCTTCTATAGATACATGGTAAGAAAGGAATGGCATATCTCCAACTATTAATGCGTTTTTAGCACCTTTTTTAACTGCTCTAGTGTGGTATATTATGTCTTCAACAGTAACTCCAAGAGTATCTTCATCTCCTTTGATAACCATACCAAGAGAGTCACCAACTAATATTCCGTTTATTCCACAGCTATCTATTATTTTAGCCATTGAATAGTCGTATGCAGTTAACATACTTAATTTTTTACCTTCTTCTTTTGCTTTTTTGAATGATAATACAGTGTTTTTCATTATTCTATTCCTCCGAGTAATTTTAAAAGTTCGCTATATTTTTTCGATGATTGTACAAGCTTTTCAAGAGAGTCTTTGTTCTCACCAAATTCTCTTTCAGCTTTAAGTTTTAATAAATTCATAGAAAGATTTTTATATATTTCGATATCACTATCCTTTAACACAGATAGATGTTTTTCTATAGGATATACATCACCTCTAGCAACAGGTCCTGTCAAGGAAAGTCTATATCCTTTTTCTTTTATATTGTTTATATTTCCTGTAATAAGAGGATAGAGAGCCTCAAAGGCTTCATCTTCAGAAAGTCCTAATTCTGTTAAATACCCAGTTCCTATATTAAATAGCGATAAAGCTAGATTAGAAACCACTACACTTGCTAAATGGTATTTGGCAGATGAATCTGATCCTCTAGTGAAGTATTTATTGCCTAAAGAATCCATGAGTTTTATAACAGCAGAGTCTTTAGATATATTTTTACCTTCTACAGAGAAATACACGTTATTTAATTGTTCTAAGTCTGTGAATTTATTAGAAAATGCAAACATTGGATGTATAGAATAGATTGATGCACCTGAATTTTCTGCACTAGAAAGAACATCTGATGGAATAGAGCCACTTGTATGGCAAACTGATTTTCCAGTCAGATTGTATTTTGAGATTTGATTACTTATTTCTGAAATTATGTCGTCGGGAGTGGTAATTATTATAATATTACTTTTATCAATTAAATCTTCTAAGTCTAAAAAAACTTTTGAGTCTGTTAGACTAGCAGCTTCTTTTAGTGATTCTGGATTACGACCGTAAAAACCAGAGATAACAATGTTTTTATTTTTAAAATACCTAGCAAGTGAAACGCCAACTTTTCCTGGTCCGATAAATCCTATGGACATAATGGTATCACCTCCAAAACTAGTGTGATCCTAATCCCGATTTTCAGAAATATTTTTTAATGCTTAAAAATAGGTACAGTTCTATAATATAGATACTATCCAAATAATATTTTAGCACCATAATTATTCAATAACAATATGAAGGAACAAAGTAACGTTGTCAAAAGGAATATAAATTATAACTAATATTGTGCAAATTAAAAATTTGAGATTGTGACAAGAACAACTTTTTTTATTTTTCCTTGATGAAAGTATTTGTTTGTGATATCATAGTATAGTAATTCACAATGACATTTTTAATAAAAAGTGTCGTTAAAAAATTAAATACGGTTATAATTTTGCTGTACTAGATGGGGAGGTAGCGGCACCCTGTAACCTGCAATCCGCTATAGCAGGGTTGAACTCCATCTGGAGGATTTGTAATTGAAGTGCAGTCTTTATTTACTTGGTGTTGACGCTCAGGTCCTGAGCAATGGAAGCTTGTGAATCCCGTCAGATCTGGAAGGAAGCAGCGGTAAGCAATCCCTTCTGTGTGACTCAGGGATGCCTTGGCTGAGCTGAGTAATAGGGCAACGGCTTTGAGGAAAAGACGATAGATGGTGTACAGCTTATTTTTTTAATAGCACAAATCCCTTATTATATTAATGAAGGGATTTTTTTTATTCTTATATTATAAATAATAAGAATTGATTACTTTAGAAGAATTAATGATATTTTGATTAAACAATAATTTATTATAAAGGGGTGTGGTATATGCACAAGGCATTGTACAGAGAATATAGACCTCAAAAGTTTTCTGATGTTGTAGGACAGGAACATATTATAAGAACTTTGAAAAATGAAATTATGTCAGGAAATATCGCACATGCGTATATGTTCAGTGGGACAAGAGGTACAGGTAAAACTACGGCTGCAAAGATTTTTGCTAGGGCTGTAAACTGTTTAAATCCTAAAGACGGGGAGCCATGTAACGAGTGTGAATCATGTAAGTCGATATTAAATGATAGTACTGTAGATATTTTTGAGATAGATGCAGCTTCAAATAATAGTGTCGATGATGTTAGAGAAATTAGGGAGAGTGTAAAATATACTCCTGCAAATTCTAAATATAAGGTATATATAATAGATGAGGCTCACATGCTTTCTAAAGGTGCGAGTAATGCACTTTTAAAGACAATTGAAGAGCCACCAGAGTATGTAGTGTTTATATTTGCAACTACAGAACCAAATAAGATGATTCCGACAGTTCTTTCTAGATGTCAGAGATTTGATTTTAAGAGAATTACTGTAGAAGAGATGAAAGATAGAATGAGATACATATGCTCTAGAGAGGGAGTAGAAGTCGAGGAAGACGCACTTTCTGTTATAGCTAGAAACTCTCAAGGGGCACTTAGAGATGCGCTTAGTATTTTGGATAGATGTATTTTATTTGGAGATAAGTATTTAAGATACGAAGATGTTGTTGAAATTCTAGGTATAGTAAATATAGATGAGATATTTGGTTTGGCAGATGATATTATAACTCACAATGTAGCAGCTGCACTTAAAAAGATAGATTCTTTTATTTCTAGTGGTAAGGATATAGAGATTTTATCGTCTGAGCTACTTGAGCATATGAGAAATCTTATGATATGTTTAGCAGCTGGAGATAGTGCTAAAGAAATTATATCTGTTTCAGATGATGAGTTTGATAGAATGAAAAAAAGCATAGAAAATACAGATATTGATAATGTCATAAGAATTATAAATATTTTATCTGAGATTCAGAATAATTTAAAATACGCTACTGATAAGAGAACAATTTTTGAAGTAGGTATTATCAAGACTATTAAGCCTATTTATGATACAAATAAGGAAGCTCTTGAAGAGAGAGTAAAATATTTAGAAAAGGTTATAGAGAGTGGCAATATAACAGTTTCTGCAAGAAAGACTGAATTTTTAGATGAAGCAGATATGGATTCTGAAGAAGATGTAGAAGAAATATCTAAATCTAAAAAGGCTAAAGCAACTAAAGATAAGTCTAGCTCTAAGAAATCAAAGAAATACGAAGAGATGAAGAGCGAAGACCTTAAAAAGATAGAGCGGCTTTGGGATAAGATTCTTGATAAGATGAAACAGGATAGAAAGATGCCTGTTAGAGCGATGCTTCTTGAAAAGAAAAGTCTTAAAGAACACAATGGTGTGCTGTATATAATTTTTGGCGAAAAATTTGCTTTTGCTAAGAAGAGTTTGAGTGACCATGGAAATTCAGAGTACATAGAAAGTGTTGTTAAGGATATTGTTCATAAGAATTTTTCAGTTAAGGTTATTTTGGAATCTGAAGCTGATATGGTAAATATGGATATTGAAAAAGAAGAAGATAAGGGAGAGGAGCTACTAAAACAGGTTGTAGATCCAGAGCTTATTGAGGTAAGAGATAGTATGGACGAAGAATAAAATTTATTATTATTGCTTAAAATATGAATAAGTAATAAAATAAATTATGACTGAATTAGTACTGCTGATATAATCAGCTTACAAAGAATATAATAAATAGAATAAATAATTTTTAATTAGAGGAGGAATTTGGAATGGCTAAAAAAGGATTCCCAGGTGGAATGCCTGGTATGGGCGGAATGAACATGAATAAAATGTTAAAACAGGCTCAGAAAATGCAGGAAGATATGGCAAAAGCTCAGAAAGAGTTAGAAGAAAAAGAAGTGGAAGCATCAGTTGGTGGAGGAGCTGTTACTGTTAAGGTAAACGGTAAAAAAGAACTAGTTTCTATAAGTATAAAAGAAGAAGTTGTAGATCCAGATGATGTTGAAATGTTAGAGGATTTAGTTTTAAGTGCTGTTAATGAGGCTCTTAGAAATATAGATAATCTTCAGGCTAATCAGATGAACAAACTTACAGGTGGAATGAATATACCAGGATTATTCTAGGTGATATGATGCAGGTATATACAGAACCGATTACTAGATTAATAGAGGAATTTTCAAAATTACCTGGAGTTGGAAGAAAGACAGCTCAGAGATTAGCTTTTCATGTTGTTAATATGAATAATAACGATGTTGAAGCATTGGCAAAGGCTATTGTCGATGCAAAGAGAGAGATTAGATACTGCTCGATTTGTTGTAATATAACAGATACAGATCCATGCAGTATGTGTTCAAATAAAAATAGAGATAAAAGTGTTATTTGTGTTGTTGAGGATCCAAGAGATGTAGCAGCTATGGAGAGAACTAAGGATTATAATGGTCTTTATCATGTTCTTCACGGGGTTATTTCGCCTATGGATGGAGTAGGGCCAGATATGATTAAGATTAAGGAACTTTTGGTTAGACTTTCTAATCAGGATGTTAAGGAGATTATTATGGCTACAAATCCAACTGTTGAGGGTGAAGCTACAGCTATGTATATTGCTAGACTTGTTAAGCCGATGGGGATTAAGGTTACTAGAATTGCACATGGGCTACCAGTAGGTGGGGATTTAGAGTATGCTGATGAGGTCACAATTTCAAAGGCACTTGAAGGAAGAAGAGAGATATAATGAATATCGTGAATATCGGAAAAGAATACGATTTTGATGAAGGTTTAGCTATGGATATTATTACTAAGAAGAGAGTTAATAAACCAAAGCAGAAGGCATCTTCTAAGAAGAAGTATAAGAATGTTGAGGGTTCTTTTAGAAATAATGCTAAGAATTATCAGTATGATTATGAAGAGGATTATTATGAACCTGAGAATAAATAGTTTTAAATTTGAATAGTGTTAGATATTAAGAAAGGGACTGTTATCTATTAAGATTTCAGTCCCTTTTTTTAGTTATTCTGTTCTTTTATTGCTTCTTCGTTCTCCATTATTTCCTGAGATAGGTTGGCTATGTTTTGAGCTGAGTTTACTTTTTTGATAGATTCGATGTTTTTCTTTAGAAGCTCAACTCTTTCAGGATAGTCTAGTAATACTTTTACTAGTACTGGAAGTGTGTATTTTTTTGTTACTCTTATTACAGCGCCACAGTTTGAAAGGAAGTCTAGGTTTTCTTCCTCTTGTCCAGGTATGTAATAAGGTACTATCATAGGAATTCCTTTAAGTAATGTTTCTGTAGTTGTTAGTCCACCAGGTTTTGTGACTATTAAGTCTGCAGCATATAATATGTCGTTCATTTTATCTGTGAATCCAAGAACTTGTACGTTTTTGTTGTGTTCTGTTGTGGCTAATCTTCTATCAATTTTTTCTTTTAAGGCTTTGTTTCTTCCAGTTATCACTAAAATTTGGAAATCTTTGTTTATTTCTAAAAGTTCGTCTAGTGTTTCTTTTATGTTTCCTGCTCCAAAGCTACCACCCATTAAGACTATTGTCTTCTTTTCAGGATTTAGGTTTAATTCATTTAAGATAGTTTCTTTATCTCTATGAAGTAAGAAAGATTTTTCTACTGGTATTCCATATGGTTTTATTTTTTCTGGTTCTTCCCCTTCAGATACCAAAAGTTCTTTTACATATTCATGTCCTACTATATAGTAGTCTATTTCGTTTTGTATATGTGTTGAGTGAACTGTGTAATCTGTAAGTATAGAAATTAATGGTGGTATTTCTACAGGATCTTCAGACCAATGGAAGTAGCTAGAAAGTTCTTCTATTTCATTAGATGAGTTTTCTGTTAGTTTTTTATCGTTCGATATTTTTTTTAGCTTACACAATGCAATCATAGGGAATGGATGTGTCCCTATAATTAGGTTAGGTTCTTCAGTTTTTATTAAAGTTTTTAATTTTCTAGCTAATAAAGATGTTAGAGGGTTATCCTTGTATTCGTTTTTTGAAACTAGCTCTGTATCTGAAAGTCTGTATATGCTTCCATATGCTTCTGGAGTATACATTGCAGATTTTTCGTAGCCTCTAGAAATTAACTTATCAGTAAAGCTGTTTATTAACTTTAAACTATCTATTATTTTACATTCAATTGGTTCACCATTTATATTTTTTAATTCAAGTTCTTCTTGAATTGCTTTAGCAGCGCGGTTATGTCCACCACCTGTAGAAGCCGACATAATAAGTACTTTTTTCATAAAATCCTCCTAATTTCAACAAATAGATTAATTTTATAAAAGTATTTGCTGATTAACAAATAGACATTTTATTTGTCTAAAAATATTTTTATTCATTAATTCAATATTAAATCTAATACAATAATTGAAAAATTACAAGTAATATGAACGAAATATCATATTGGAAAAATGAAAGTTTTTAAGTAGAAAATAAATAATTTAAAAAATATAAAAAAAGTATTAAAAAAGTGTTGACGTTAAATGTAAAAGCTGATATTATAATACTTGTCCTTGA
>SAMEA3387476__coassemble_1567_pt1 | contig 17621 bp, 12 predicted proteins | sample SAMEA3387476__metabat2_low_PE_029 | metagenome-assembled genome bin SAMEA3387476 (sample SAMEA3387476) | Felis catus | biome: Faeces | place: United Kingdom | collected 2012
CTTAAGTAAATATTTGGAATAAGAAGCTGTTACATTTTTTGTGATGGCTTCTTTTCTTATAAAATTTATAATAATTTCTAAAAAAATTATTAATTATATTGTAACGACTTTGAGTATCTTCTTTAATATGGTATTATTTAAGTATAAAGCTTTCAAAAGAAAGGGGTTACACAAATGAGAAGTACAATGTTTACGATTAAAGGAATTAGAGAAATTTCTAGCGATCCAAATGTCGCACACACTCAGGCGGTTTTATTATATAAATTAGGAAAAACAGAAGCTGCTATAAAAAAATACGAAGAGGCTGCTAGTGAAGGTAATGTAAAATCTCAGTATGCACTAGGAACTATTTTTGAAGATATGGGCGAATTAGAGGAAGCTGAAAGATGGTACAAAATAGCCTACAAAAGCGGTAAAGATGAAGCAGCTTTAGATATAGGTAATATAAAATTTTCAGAAGAGGACTATCAGTATGCACTTTATTGGTACGATAAAGCAGTTGAAATCGGGCTTTTAGCTGCACGGAACAATATGGGTGTTACTTATTATGTATTAAAAAATTATGACAAAGCAGAGGCAATTCTTTTAGACGCTGTAGAACACGACTACGGAAAGGCTTGCTACAACTTAGGTGTGCTTTACAATATGCTTGGCAGAGAAGAGGAAGCATTTGAAATATTTAAAAAAGGAAGCAGATGTGAAGACCACGATTGTATGTACAATCTAGCTGTTTTCTACACTCAGATGGGTGAAAGAAAGGAAGCAATAGACCTATACAAACAGCTTTACAAAGTTGGATACAATGAAGCTTGCTTTAATTTAGGTATGCTTATGGAAATGGAAGGAAACCTTGACGAGGCTGAAAGATACTACAAAAAAAGTGCCGACAATGGAGATATGAAATCTCAGTACAGATTGGCTTACATATACGATAGAGAAGAAGATTTAGACGACGCTATAGAATACTATGAAAGAGCTATATCACAGGAACACGTTATGTCTAAATTCAGACTTGCGAATCTATTTAACAAAGAAGGAAATATCGTCGACGCAAAAGAATTATACGAAGAAGCTAGTGAAGCTGGTATAATTGAAGCTACTAACAACCTTGGTGGAATTTGCTTTGAACAGAGAGAATACGCTAGAGCAGTTGAGCTTTTCAAAGATGCTATTGATATGAAATGCAGACCAGCTATAGAAAATCTAGGAGATTTATATATGGAAACTGGTGCTATTGACAGTGCAATAAGCTATTTTGAAAAACTTCCAGGTAAACTTTCTTGCCAGATAAAATTAGCTAAGATTTACGACGATAGAGAAGATATAGAAGGATCAATTACTTGGTACAAAAAGGCTGCAGAAAATGGAGATATTCCATCAGCTTATAGATTAGCTTGTATATATGAAGATTTAGGAAATATAAGAGGTTCTATAAAATATTTTGAACAGGCAGCTGCAGCAAATCATCTAAATGCTATGGTTCATTTAGGTAGAATTTACTATTATGAAGGTATGTACGATGAGTCTAAGAATAGATTCAGAGTGCCTGCTCAGGAAGGAAATACATACTGTCAGCATATGATGGGGGTTATTTCTGATATTTCTGATGAAAATATAGAGGAAGCTACTAGATGGTACGAAAAAGCTAAGTTAAATAATTGTATAGAGTCTGTTGAAAATTTAGGACGGCTTTATTATAAACGGAATGATTTTAATAGAGCTGAAGAGTATTATAAAGAAGGTGTTGAGAGAGGAAGCAGAAAATGTGCTTATATGCTTGGATGCCTTTATTATAAGAAGAGTAATTTAATATTTGAAAAGCTTGCTAAGAAGGAATTTGAAAATGCTCCTGAAATATTAGGCGATATGAAGGGGATAGATATTGCTGTTAGCGATGTGCAGCTTCCAGCATTTGAATTATGTCCTGTTGAGGTTGTTGAAGAACCAGAATATGTTCCGGGATATATTATTAATATTAAAGAAGATCTTGAAGGAATGCTTGAAGGATTTAGGGACGATATGGTATTCGATGACGAAAACTAAGGCTGTTGCAACTGATTTTTAGCAGACAATTTCACGCACAACCACGATTATTTGCTCTCCAGGCTTCAGCGCCCCACCCATTTATGTAACACATTTCAATGATGTGGGGCGCTTGCAGAATTGTCGATGCAAATTAATCTGTGGTTATACGCAAAATTTTAGTCTGCTAAGAAATACAGTTGCGAACATACTTAGTATTTCGTTTTGGTGATAGAGAAGTTTATAAAATGTTAGAAGCCAAGAGGATTATGAAATAATTAATCTTCTTGGCTTTTTATTTACTGGTAGTAGTTATAAATATTGTCCTTATTTTATTATCTTTTAATAAGTTTTATTTAGTATTTTGTCTGCTTTAAGAGCTGTATTGGCGCTTGCAGAATTGTCGATGCAAATTAATTACATCCATTGTATAGATGTAGGTTTTCTTGGTACAGTACGTCTATATGATACATTAGGATAACCAATTAGCATGCATGATTTTATTTGGTCTGGTGTTATATTTAGGTATTCGCAAGCAGCAGGGTTTATACTTAATGCCATCTGAATAAATCCACTGTATAGAACACCAAGTCCTTCTGAATTTGCCATTAGTTCTATATTTGAAGAAGCAAGACCACCATTTAATGCTGAGTTAGAGTTGACAATAAGTAGAGCAGGTGAGTTAAAGAATAGTCTGTCTTCACCTGTACCATTAGAGTATGCTTCCCAAAGGTTTTGTAAAATTATACGATAACGTTCTTGTATAGAATTGACACGTTCTGGGTCAGTAAGTATTGTATTAAGACCGTCCCAAACCATTTTTTTAAATGTTTCAAGATTATCCTGAATAAATATATAATGAACATCCTGGATATTTCCACCAGTAGGAGTAAATCTACCAGCCTGTAAGATGTGCTCCATTGTCTGAGTAGGAATTTTTTTATCTTTATAATTTCTAATACTTCTTCTTGATTTGATAAAGTTTAGCATAAGTTCACTGTCAATAGTTGGTTTTGAATTATTAAATTCTATTACACCTTCTTCAGATTGTTCGGGTAAGTTAATAGCATTTGTTGGACAGACTGCATAGCAATGTCCACAATCAATACACATATCATTAGCACATGCTTTTCCATCGACTATTGAAAGACATTTTGGAAAACACTCTTTTACACATTGACCACAACCAATACATTTTTCTGTTAGAATTTCTACCATTTATATTCCCCCTATAAGATTAAAAAAAAGAATTTACTCTTAATTTAGAGTATGGTACTATTTTAAGAGTGCATAAAAAAATTGTCAATTACAACAAACGCCCCACAACTGCTAAATATGTTGCTTTAACAGTGTGGGGCGCTGAATTATGAAAATAAGGGCATATATACTCTTGTCCTTTTATAATTTATATACTCATTATTAAATATGCTGTGTATCCTACGTAAAGAGCAGTTAATATTGCTCCTTCAACCCTGTTTATATCTTTTCTGACAACAGTAAATATATAAGTAAGTACTGTCACACCAATCATAAACAAGCAATCTACAAACAACTTAGGATCTATTGCTATTGGAGAAATAGCAGCAGATGCACCTAGAACAAATAATATATTAAACATATTTGATCCTATTACATTTCCTAAAGCGATATCACTCTCACCTTTAGTAGCAGCTATTATAGATGTAACTAATTCTGGTAGAGAAGTACCGATAGCAACTATTGTAAGTCCTATAAGCTGGTCACTTACACCAAAGCTTTTTGCTATTCCAGTAGCTGCATTTACAACAACCTGTCCACCTAGAACAATTGCTATTATCCCACCTATTGAGAATATTATAGCCTTTGAAATAGGCATTGTTTCAACTGGAGCATCTATTTCTACAGTTATTTTTTCGTTAGGATTGGCTTTCTGAGATTCTAAAGCCTGGTTTCTAGAGCTTAGAGCTGACATTATTAGTGAATACATAAAAACAGCGAAGAACATTAAAAGAACTAAACCGTCACCTCTACTAAGCTGGTTTACTGAAGTTCCACCAAAGAACTGATCTCCAATTATTACAAATGTAAGAACAGATATAAGTATTAAAAATGGAAATTCTTTAATTCTAACACTTTTTTCTACTATTAATGGCTTTATCATGGCAGATACACCAACGACCATAAGAAGATTGAATATATTAGATCCAATAACATTCCCCATAGCCATACCATTTTGTCCACTTATAGCCGCTGTGATACTTACCGCTGCTTCAGGAGCACTAGTACCAAAGGCTACGATTGTAAGCCCTATTATAAGAGAAGGGATTTTTAGCGACTCTGCAATACTCGACGCCCCTTCAACAAAATAGTCGGCTCCCTTTACAAGAAGAACAAATCCGACTACCAATAAAATATAATTCATATTAAGTTTACCCCCTTTATAAATTTCCCTTAAAATTAAAAGTCTGTTTCATAAGCATTCTAAATATATTTTAAAACACTTACGAAACAGAATCTATAAAAGTTTATTTTTAGACATTAACATAGTGATAATTACACATATAATTACTGATATAAAAGATATCAACCAGAAACCGTTTGGGTTTTCTGCAAGCGGAATTCCACCGACGTTCATTCCAAAGAACCCTGATATTAATGTAGGTAATGAAACAATAAGTGTGATAACTGTAAGAACCTGCATAACATTGTTCTGGTTATTACTTATTATCGCACTGAAGGCGTCCATGATTCGGCTAAGTATATCTCCGTAAATAGTAGCCATTTCAAGAGCCTGTCTATTTTCTACAATAACATCGTCTAATAAATCGTCGTCGTCGTGATACTTCTTAATACTTGATGTTTTAAGCATCTTATTAAGCACTAACTCATTAGATTTTAATGAAGTAGAGAAGTAAACCAGAGATTTTTCAAGCTCTAGTAACTGAATAAGCTGCTTGTTCTGCATTGAGTCATATATTTCTTTTTCTAGAGTAGTAGTCATCTTGTTTATTCTTCTTAGATAGTGTAGGTAGTAAGATGCATTTTTGTGCAAAATCTGAAGAAGAAAACGAGATTTCATATGAGTGTAGAAATCTTTTATATGACCAACTATAAAGTCATTAAGAATTTTTGTCTGTTCACTACATACAGTAAGAATAATTTCTTCGGTAATTATTATACCAAGCGGTATAGTGCTGTATAACGAGTTATGTGAGTCACTCTCATCTATAGGTATATCTATAAGGATAAGAGTATGGTTGTCATTTACTTCGATTCTTGAACGTTCCTCCTCATCCAGAGCAGCATTGATACTTTCGATATCGATATCAGTATAATCATATATCTCATGTATCTCACTCTGATTAGGCTCAACAAGGTTGATCCAGCATCCTTCTTCTGGCTCGTTTATTTTTTCTAGCTTAGAATCGATAGTTTTATAGTATCTTATCATCGCAACACACTCCTTGTTTTTAATTATAGTAGTACTATCGGCTAACGAGTGATCAAAGCCAAACTACTATTGCGACTAAGATACTGTTAACAGATAGGTTTTAAATTTTTAATACTTTGCAACGGATAACTATCCATTGCACATCACTCTCCTTTTCCAATTTAAAATATCTATCCATTAAATAGAATACATTTTATTTGACAGAAAATCAAGGAAATTTGTTCAAATGACTGAGAATTTTTACATTGTAATATGAAAAGAAAAGAGTAAAAAATAATTGACATAGTAGGCGATATGAATTATCATAATATATGTGTTTGAAATATACTTTTTCTAAAAAAGTATACTTTATTAATATGTGCCTGTAGTTCAATTGGTAGAATGTCAGACTCCGACTCTGAAGGTCTGCGGGTTCGAGTCCCGTCGGGTACACCATTTATTAGGAAGTCCTGCAAATTTTGTGGGACTTCTTGTTTTTTAAACAGAAAATTTAATAAAAAAAAACTCAGGAGGTTATTTTTAATGAATAAAATTACGACTAAAGACTTAGTTATGATGTCGCTTTTAGTTGCGATAACGATAATTTTATCGAGATTCCTATCAATATCTACTCCAATAATAAAGATAGGATTTAGCTTTGTTCCGCTAACAATAGCGGGGATACTTTATGGAGCAAAATATACGATGATCATAGCAGTAATAGCCGATTTAATAGGGGTAACACTGATAACAGGGGATTTCTTCCCAGGATTTACAGTTACAACTGCATTAGTTGGACTACTTTACGGAAAATTCCTTTACAACAAACCAAAAGCTATGAAAAACATCATCATATGTACTATAATAGTAAACTTAATTGAACTAATTCTAAACACAGGTAATATATACCTACTTAGCGGATATGGTTTTATGGCTACATTACCAACAAGAGCTTTTAAAGCTGTTTTAATGGTGCCAATAAAGGCGTTTGTGATATACAACCTTTCATATCCTATTGCTAATATGAAAAATATGGTAGTAAATAGAAGAGCTGTTTAATATTTGATTTCAAATTGTAAAAATAACATAATTTAAAGATTTGAAAATTATCTTTAAATGTATTAATATATAGATAGTTGTGAGTGTAAAGAGATTGATTTTGAGTTTTATGTAAATTTTAAATCTGAAAATTTTTATGAAATATTTAGAAAATAAAAATTGATTATGATTAAAATTTCATAAATCTTTAGAAATAATATCAATTTAATTTAATAATTGGGTGTTAATATTATAATTAAGTAAAACGAATCAGATAGACGGGAGGTTTTTTCATGAATAATGTAGAAAAGAAACAAATATCTGTATTTTTCGGAATAGCTCTTATGTTTATGATAGCTCTTTCAATTATGTATTATCAAGATAGAAATCCGGATTTATTATTGTATATGATCTTTTCACCAGCGTTGGCTGCATTAATAACTAGAATGATTTGCAGAGAAGGTCTTAGAAATATGTTCTTGAAGATAAACATAAAGAGGAATAAAAAGACTTACATAAAAACATTACTTTTTACTCCTTTTATAATATACTTTGGAGCAGTTATAAACTATATAATATTCCATTCAGGGGTTAAATTATTGGGGATGGTGACAGTTTACAATCTTCAGTATACAAGTATGTTTGAATATTTGAAGAGTGTTACATATGAGGTTTCAAATTTAGCGATAATCTTCCCAATCTATGGTATAATTCAGAGCTTTTGTGAGGAGTTTGCTTGGAGAGGTTATCTTCTTCCAAGAATGTGCAAGATTATGAAACCAGATAAGGCAGCTGTACTTAATGGATTTTTATGGGGAGTATGGCAGTTGCCGATAATTATGATTTTATATATGAAAGTAGCGGAGAATCCGTTAAATGGAGCAGTGATGCTTTTAATTATGAGTACATCAGTAGGAGTTATTCAGTCATATTTACTTTATAAGACAGAGTCTCTTTGGTGTCCGGTGTTATTCAATTTATCGTTGAATATTATAAATATATATAATCCAGCTTCTATTTTTGTTAATGTTGCAGCTGGAAATTCAATAAGTCATGTTCTTCCTGGTGTTGTGGGAATGGCAGGACTTGTAATAGCAGGAATGTTATGCTATAGAGAAAGTAAAAGAGTATATGTAAACTAAAGTTTACTATTTTAAAAGAGTGGATAAATCAAAATTTCCGTTTCTATGTTATATGGGAAGTATTGAACTTATAGACAAACTACTCTCCAGCTTCGACGCGTGTTGAAGAAAGAGTTTTATTGTAAATAAAATACGCGTCTGCAGATTGTCGAGGGCGTTTTGTCTATAAGCTTCAATACTATAGCATATAAATAGTTTCGGAAAGTTTTGATTTAATCCACTCTTTTTAAGTTAGTAAACTTTTTAGTAGATGAAATAATAAAAAGGATATTTGAAAAACATAGCAATAGTTCCTTTGTTACATAACAAATGTTGTAAAAAACTCTTATTCAAATAAAAGCTGGTTCTTATATTTATAAGAATCGGCTTTTATTGTATTAAAATATTTCAAATTATAATCATTTTAAATTAGTTATAATTCTAGTAGATAATGACACTTGTAATGTGTTGAAAACTTTCTGAAGTTTGCTATAATATGCTATGTAATTAAGTTTACTATTTGAGGAGCTAGCAATTATGCTATTGATTTGGGGAAATCAAGATAGGCTTTAAAGCCTTTGTTTTGATGTTAAATTTGAATGAAATTAGAAATTAAGCACAGGGTAATTACGTTTTATGAAGATGTAATTTTTCTGTGCTATTTTTTTATTAATTTGGGAGGTATGGTTATGAACAAAAAGAAATCAAAGGCATTGGCATTTTTATTAGCAACTTCTCTTATAGTGCCAACAGTAGAAGGAACAGTTTTAGCAGCGACTAGTGAAGAAATCAGAGATGATATTGAAATCACTCAAGATGAAGTTATTAAAGATGAAACTACTCAAGATGAAATCACTCAGGACGAAAGTGCAAGTGTAGAGGATGCGGGTGATGTTGAAGCACCTAGTCAAAGCAGTATATTTGAATCTGGAGATGGATCTCAGAAAAATCCTTATATAATAAATTCTGTAGAGCAGTTTAAGGCATTTAGAGATTCTGTAAATAAAGGAGCTACTTACCAAAATCAGTATATACAGTTAAATGCAAATATAGATTTAAAGGGAGAAATATGGGAACCTATAGGAAAAGGTACACTTCCTTCTCCACTACAGACAAAGATAATACCATTTTTAGGAAATTTTGATGGAGGGAATAAAGTAATTTCTAACTTGAATATACGTAAACCATTAGGGGTTGGTGTAGGATTATTTGGATATGCCAATAATGGGATTATAAAAAATATAGTTATTGATAACGCAAATGTAACAGGTTCGTATGCTACTGGGGCATTAATTGGACAAGTGGGAGCATTACAAAATATTTCTAATGTTACAATTAGTGGCGATATAGAAGTTAAAGGTGCACAACATACTGGAGGTATGTTTGGGTATGGATATATAGGAAAAATAGAAAATTGTAAAGTAATAGGGAATGAAGGTTCATATATAGAATCTGGAAAAAGTGTTGGTGGATTAATAGGATATTTAGGAGAAGGTAATAATGAAATAAAGGATTCTACTGTTATAAATTTAGATATAAAGGGAGCTGAAAGAACTGGTGGAATAGTAGGAACTATTCAGCATGGGAATAAAGTATTAAATTGTAAAGTAGAAAATACAAATATTAGAAAAAATAGCTTCACTTCAAATCAAGCTAAAACTTTTGGCACAATAGCTGGGTCAAATCAAGCTACTTCAACAGAAAATATAAGAATTTTAAACTGTGAAACAAAAGATACTTATGCCTATATTGAATACGGTAAAGATCCACTTACTCAAAAAATAAGTATGTTTAATGCTGATAATAAGGAAATAAAAGATGGAGTAGTAGTTGGAAGCGGTGTTGTAGAAAAAGACGGAAAGGTGGTAGATGGTGAGTTTGAAATACTTACTTCAGATATGTATAATTCTACATCAAAATTATGCGATATAGAAAACGGTAAATACATATTAGTTCCGACAGATACAGTTGCAATAGTTGGAAAAACTCCATTTGCTTCTATTGATAAAGCGATAGAAGGCTCTAAAAAAGGAGATACTATAAGAATGGTAGAAGGATTAGAAATTGACTCTCCAATTGATTTAAATTTAAACGGAAAAAATGCCAGAACAATAGATTTCAATGGCAAAGAGATAAAACCTTCAAACTCATTTAATGGGGATGCACTATTAAATATTTCTAATGCTTCAGGTGTGAGATTAGCTAATGGTAATTTTGTTGTAAATAATGATAATGTAGCAAATGCCGTAAATATAAAGGATTCATCAGATATTGTATTGAATAATATTAAAGTTGATAAGACTAGCGCAAAAGAAGGAGCGGCAATAGTTGTTGAAAAATCAAATGTTAATATAGAAGGAAAATTAGATGTAAATGGAGAGAAGGCTAAAACAACAGCTGCTATAGAAGTAAACGGTAGTGAATCAAATGTTACAGTTAAAAAAGGTTCTGATATAGAAACAGAAGATAAAATACCAGATATAGTATTTACAAACGGAGCAAATAAAGATGATTCATTTACCGATGAAAACAAAGAAAAACCAGTAATACCAAGTATTCCATCAAAACCAGCATACACTCACGAAGAAATTATAGGCTCAGACAGATACGACACAGCAGCAAGAATAGCTGACAAACTAGGCTCATACGATAATGTAGTACTAGTAAACGCAGAATCATCAATGTCTGATGGACTATCAGCTTCTAGTCTTGCAGGAAAAGAAAACGGAGCAATATTACTAACTAAAAAAGACTCTATACCAAAAGCAACTATGGATAGACTTAAAAAAGTGAAAAAAGTATACATAATAGGTGGAGAAAATGCAATAAGCAAAAAAGTATACGACGAAATAACTAAAAACGTTCCAAATGTAAAAATTGAAAGACTTGGCGGAAAAACAAGAGTTGAAACATCAGAAATAGTTGCTAAAAAACTTGGAAACTACTCAGATGCATTTGTAGTTAACGGATTTAAAGGAGAGGCAGATGCGATGTCAGCTTCAGCAATAGCAGCTAAAAAAGGTGCTCCAATACTATTAACTAACGGAAAAACTTCAACTCATGCTAAAAAATCTGGTGTAGAATACTATGTAATCGGTGGAAACTCTGTAGTTGATAAATCAATAGCTGATAAATACAACGCAGAAGTATTAGCAGGAAAAGACAGATACGCGACAAATAAAGAAGTTATAAATGAATTCTACTCAGGATCAGACAAAGTCTACATAGCAAACGGAGATAAACTAGTTGACGCATTAACAGCATCTCCTCTAGCTAAAAAAGACGGTATAGTTCTTGTAAATGAAAAATCAGACAAGAGCATACTAAAAGGAAAAGACACAGTTCAAGTCGGTGGAATGGACTTCAAAATAGAATTTGAAAAATAGAAAACAAAAAATCAAATATAAACTTATAAAAGGGGCTTTTTTAAAGCTCCTTTTTCTGTATAAGCATCGCATAACTGAGAGCAGATATATAATGACTGTTAGCATATTTTGAAACAGAATACTTTTATTAAACAATCTAGTATGAATTTACTAACTTACAAGAAGTGGATAATGTCAAAATTTCTAATCAATATAATTAGCTTACAGTATTGAATTTATAGACAAACTCTCTCGACAATCTGCAAGCGTGTATTTTATTTACAACAATACACATTACTTACACGCACGCTGAAGCCTGGAGAGAAGTTTGTCTATAAATTCAATACTACGAGTAAATATGATAATTAGAAATTTTGACATTATACACATACTTTAAGCAGTAAATTCATACCAGATTATACAAAAAAGAGACTGTTACAAATATGCAACAGTCCCATATATATCTATCTCTTTATAGATGCCGCGATTCTATGATAAGTATGTCTTACCCCTCTTATCACTTTACCATATTCAAGTATATTTTCTGGAAGTGCCATTCCCATATATCCAGAATCACCTAAATGATGAAGATCTGTTCCAGCCATTTTACACATAAGTGCGATTTCTCTAATAGTTGAAACATCTGCACCTTCCTGAGAAGTACCTATTGAAGTAAGAGTTAATTTTCCTAGCTCGTGAGCATAAGAAACAAGTCCTCTTATATATTCCATAGTTATTCCAGGAACTGTACCTGGTGCAGGCATTAGTATTATATCTGCTCCTGCTTCAGAGAATTCTTTAACATCGTTTCTAGTTATTATTTTTTCACCAGCTTCACCAAGTATACCAGCTGCGTGCATTTTACCAGCTATTAAAACAACGCTATCTCCAAGTTCTTTTCTGTAAAGTTTTAGAGTATCTGTTATAGCTTTATTTGTAACACCTATACCAGGGTTTCCAGTAAGTACTATGAAGTCAGCGCCCATTTCAACCGCTTTTTTAGCGTTTTCTAAAGTACCTGCACGTCCTGAAGATAATCCAGCCCATTCATCAGTTTCAACAGTACTAGCAACACCTTCTTCAAGTGGTTCAAGGTTTAAGCCAACTGGTCTACCTGTAAGTTCTTTGATTTTTCTTATGTAATCTTCTGGTTTAACATCAGCAGGAAGTCCATGCATAACAGGGTTGTTTACATCAAATATGTTTAGAAGTATTATATCAGCTCCCATTGATGCAGCAAATTCTGCGTTTGTCACATCACCAAGCATCTGAGGAACAGCACCTATAGTTTCGCAAACTACTATTCTTCCTTCACTAGCTGCTATTGATTCGATAAGTTCTGATTTTGTCATTTTTTCAAAATCAGATGCGTTACAGTTTAAAAATCTTTTCATTTTGTTTTTTCCTTTCTTTTAATCTTTTTTAATTTTTGTGTGTAAAAATAAATAGCTACTAAAAACTTCTAAACTTTCCACAAAAAAGAGAATAAGATTTGTTTCTATTTATATTAAAAGAAAATAGGTATAAGTGGTTTGTTTTTAAGATTTAAAGTAGCTATTCATAATTTAATTATACTAATATTTACCGTTAATTGCAAATGCGTGATTCATTGGTCCACTACCTTTTCCAAGGTCTAGCATTGCAGCTAAAGCACCAGAAATATAAGCCTTTGCAGATTCAACAGCTTCATCTAAATTCATTCCTTTTGCTAGGTTTGAAGCTATTGCACTAGAAAGAGTACAACCTGTTCCATGAGTATTTGGGTTGTTAATTCTTTTTCCGCTGAACCATTTAAATTCTCCATCAGAGTATAGTAGGTCGTTTGCATCATTTATGCTGTGACCTCCTTTTAAAAGAACTGCGGCATTATATTTTTTACCGATTATTTCTGCAGCATTTGTCATATCTTCCGCAGAGTTTATTTTAATATCTGATAGTATCTCAGCTTCTGGTATGTTTGGTGTAAGAAGTGTTGCAAGAGGGAATAAAACTTCCTCAAGTGTAGAAATTGCATCTTCTTGAAGTAGTTTTGAGCCACTTGTAGATACCATAACGGGATCTATTACAATATTTTTTGCTTCGTATTTTTTCAACCCATCTGCTATTGCTTCTATGATTGGAGCAGAGGATACCATTCCTATTTTTACAGCATCTGGGTAAATGTCTGAGAATACTGCATCTAACTGTTGAGTGACAAATTCTGGAGAAGATTCAAATACCCCAAATACCCCAGTTGTGTTTTGTGCAGTAAGTGCTGTGATTACAGATTCTGCAAATACGCCGTTTGCAGTTATGGTTTTTATATCGGCTTGTATGCCTGCACCACCACTGCAGTCACTTCCTGCTATTGTTAAAGCAACTTTCATAATTTTTCCTCCTTAAAAAAGATAAGATTTATAATTCTTCAGTTAGTTCTTTAAGTTTTTTAGTGGCAGCAGTTATATCGTCGCTTGCAAATATAGCACTTATAACAGATACACCATCTATTCCACTGCCTTTTAGTTTTAATAAATTATCTGCACTTATTCCACCTATTGCAACTACTGGGATTGATACAGTTTCACATATTTCTTTTAATGTTTCAAATGTTACGCTGTCAGCATCTCCTTTAGTAGAAGTAGGGAAGACTGCCCCAACCCCAAGATAGTCAGCTCCATCTCTTTCTGCTTTTAAAGCTTCCTCAACTGTAGATGCAGATACACCTAAAATTGCATTTTCTCCAAGCATATCTCTAACTTTTTTAGCGTCCATATCTTCCTGACCAACATGAACACCGTCAGCTTTTATTTCAGCTGCGATATTTATATTATCATTTACGATAAATGGTATTTTAAATTCTTTGCAAAGAGCCTGAATTTCCTTTGCTTCTTCTAAAAATTCATTTTCTGGAAGATTTTTTTCTCTTATCTGAAGGATAGTAGCCCCACCTTCAAGACATTCTCTTACCTGTTCTGCAAGAGTTCTTCCATTTAACCAATGTCTGTCAGTTATAGCGTATAACTGTAAATCTTTTCCATTTATATTACTTGATTTCAAATTTAGCACCTTCTTCCAATTTATTTCCATCCATATTATATATAGCGTCGATTATTCTATTTCTGTAAGTAGAGTTTCCGTCAGTTTTTTCCATATTAGACCAACCAATTTCTCCAGAAAGTCCCATATCTATTACAGCAGCTGCAGTTGCTTCAAGCATATTGTCCTGATTTGCAGCGATGAATGAGGCAATTAATCCAGAAAGCTGGCATCCAGTTCCAGTTATTTTTCCCATTTCAGCTCTACCATTTCTGATTACGAAGCATCTTTCAGCATCGGCAACTAAGTCTATAGCACCAGTTATTGCAATTATACTACCTGTTTCTTTTGCGAATGATTTTGCAAATTCTACCATAGAGTCAAGATTTTCTTCAGTAACTGCATCGCCAACAGCTGCGTCGACACCTTTTCCAGCTCCGATACCAGTAGCTAAGAATTTTATTTCTGAAACATTTCCTCTTATTACAGAGAATTTTACATTTTCAAGAAGTTCTTTAGCAGTTTTGTTTCTTAAAGCACTCGCACCTACACCAACAGGATCTAGTACAGTTGGGTGATTTAATTCGTTCGCTTTTTTACCAGCTAATATCATAGAAGGGATTGTGTTTCTATTAAGTGTACCGATATTTATATTTAAGGCAGTACAAACAGAAGTTATATCCTCAACTTCCTCAGAATCGTCGGCCATGATAGGGCTTGCACCACAAGCTAATATTATATTTGCAACATCGTTTACAGTAACGTAATTAGTGATATTGTGGATAAGTGGTGATATTTCTCTTACATTTTCAATAGTTGATTTTAACATTTTAATTCCCCCAGTCTTTTTAGTATTGATAGAGATTTTAAAAATAAAAAAACACGAAACCAACAAAGGCTCGTGTTTGATATCTTATCTTCTCCCTACGTTGGCATTATCCAAATCAGGTTAAGGGTCTAGGTTTTACCTACTCTCAGCCGAAAAAGCTCCCCTGCTTGATTTTAAATTATTTTAAAAATTCAACTAATTAAATGATAGCATAAATAATAGTTTTTTTCAATTGTGTAGAAGTTTTGATGTTGGAAAATGAATGAAAGGGTTGGAAATTTTTTTGAAAAGTAATATTTTTAGTGATATAATATTTAATATGTTATTAGTTATATACGATTTAAATATGTCTCTGTAGCTCAGCAGGATAGAGCACCGCTCTCCTAAAGCGGGTGTCGCAGGTTCAATTCCTGTCAGGGACACTGATGAAAAGGGGTAGGTTGTTGCAATCTTTTGTAGCAGCCTATTTTTTATGCTTCAAATTACAAAATTTCCTGTTCCAGGCTTCGACGGCTCACACTGTTAGAGTAACACATTTCAAAGTTGTGAGCCGTCTGTAGATTGTTACAGGAATTTTTTGTAATTTGAAGCAAAAATAGCCTTGCTAGCAAAAGAGTTGTAACAACCTTTTTCATTCAGTTTTAGACATATGAAGAATATCATATAATTCTGAGTAAAAGAGATGCATATTAGGAAAAATCCATTTGGCATCCATCATTTTATTTTGTCGTTTGTGTTGTGATAAATTTGTAAGCCGTTTATATATTGTAATTCAAATTATAAATAGTTTTGACAGTAAATTTGTAAAAGTTGAATAAATAAATATTTTATAGTATAATATTGGAAACCACATTTTAAATAAACCAATATGTTTTTTAAATTAGAAATTGCAAATTTGAGCGAGTTATAAGAAAAGGGGTGAAATGTATGGCTAAATTTAATTGGATGGAAATTACAAAGGAAGATGTAGAGAGAGCGATTTTAAAATTCCTTGAAGATACACCAGAGTATCCAGAGCCAAAATCTACATTTTTGGTATATGAGGGAAGAAAACTGCCAGCAAAGCATATTAGAGGAATGGCATATACAGAGCATTATGGTAAAGCTATTAGAAAGGAAGATTTTGGTGGTGGTAAAGAAACAGCTCGATTTTTTGAACGATTGGGCTTTAATGTAGAATATAATGGTAAAATAAGCTCTGTTCCAGATACAAATGATATACCAGAAGATTTAATCAGTGATGATAATAACCTAGTAAGAGAAGTTAATTTAAAAGTTTTAATGTATTTACAAACAGAAAATGTTTGGAGTAAGAGATCTTTTAAAAAAGATATGAAGCTTGTAAAAAATACAGAAGCTGATATTCTTGTTTTTCCAGAAGTTCCTTGGCTACCATTTAATGATTTGATAGAGGAATCAGATATCCTTTTATATGAAGATAGAAAAGAGATTTTTAATGAAGCATTAGAATTAAGTAGAGAAGTAAATAAAGCGGTTGTAATATGTGGAACTGATATGTATGGTACAATATTTAGCGTATTTGCTAATGCCGAGGCAACTGAAGATGAAACTAGTACAGCCTTTTATATCAAGCATACTATGACAGACTACTCTGCGTTTGAGATTGAAGAATATGATGAATTATGTTTAGGTTTATTTACGCCAATAAAAATAAAAGATTATTTAATAGGACTGACAATTTGTTATGATTGCAATCATTCATTATTTAGTAGGATGTATGGATTACAAGATGTAGATTTAATTATTAATTCTACTGGTGGTAATGTTCAGTATAACAAATGGTATAAATACAATCAGGTTAGAGCTATTGAAAACTTATGTTACAATTTATGTACTATGGGAATGGAAGATTATAACGAGAATTCTTATGTATTTGGATTTAATCCAAATGGTAAAGAGTTAAAACCAGTCTTAATTAATGGTGAATCAGAAGAGAGCAACTACCCAGGAGGACTTTATCTGTATGATCTGTCTTTAGATGATATGGAGCCAGGAATAGATGCAAGTATAAATCAAAGTAAAACAATTAGCAAAAAGCAAGATTTTTATATTCCAGTTGGTAAGATAGATAAATTGTTGAATAAAGCAGAATGTTTAGAAACAGATTTATATCTTTATAAGCATGAGAATGCCAATATCGTTATCGCAGTAGTATATAACGAGGACATTTTTGCAGCGGAGAGAATATTATCACTTCTTTATTCAAAAAAATTAAAAGGAATAAAAAATAAGAAATATCTGTTAGTAGCTAAGGAAGATAATATGAGTGTTGAAGAATACGAACAGTATATATCTGCAACTTTAAAAGTTCGTTCAATGGAGAATTTCTGTGCAGTACTTTTAGAATCAGATACAATAAATGAATGTTATCAAACTGGATACACTAGAGCTGCTCAGGTTGTTCAGGCTGAAAACAATATGTTTGGATTAGACCTAAATAGAATGGGAGGTCCAGAGGTTATTTGGAAAAATAAACCTGGTATGAAAGCAGCTTGGAGAAATAATTTCGAAGTATTGATTGAAAAAGCTCTAGAATTACGGGATTCAAATTAAGGATTAAATTTATAATATAGAAAAAGCGATACAGTGTTTGTATCGCTTTTAATTTTTATTTATTATTTTACTCTATCTATTGCATTATCGTAAGCTTGTTTTGTTCTAGCATCAAACAATACAAATCTTATACAATCAAATTCGTTTTGATGCTCTAAATAGAAGTCATTTACTGTTTTTATTGCTATTTCTGCAGCTTCTTCTAAAGGATAGCTGTAAACTCCAGTTGAGATTGATGGAAATGCAAT
>SAMEA3387476__coassemble_1588_pt1 | contig 17270 bp, 16 predicted proteins | sample SAMEA3387476__metabat2_low_PE_029 | metagenome-assembled genome bin SAMEA3387476 (sample SAMEA3387476) | Felis catus | biome: Faeces | place: United Kingdom | collected 2012
AAAAAATAATAAACTTAATAAATTATAATAATATGTAAAACTACAAATAATATAGATTCTTTATATTGATAAAAAAATATTTAAAGTAAGTGTTCAAATGCTCCAAAAGTAAAAGGGATATAAATTAAAAATTTATATATATATTTAAAGGAGGAAAATCTTATGGCAGAAAAAACTAAGCATCCAATAGGGCTTTGGCTAGTAAATATTTCTATAGCACTTCAGAGCTACTGTGGATATGCATTTTCATCTGTATTTATACTATTCTTAACAGCAGATGTTAGTGCTAATGGTCTAGGTCTTAGCGTTGCTAAGGCATCATCAATAATAGGTCTTTATACAGCGGTAAACTATATGGGTTCTATTCTTGGTGGATGGATAACAGATAATTATTTAGGAATTCAGAAATCATTAGTATTAGGATCAATACTAACAGGATTAGGTTATTTAACTCTATTCTTTGCAAAACCATCAATAGGCGGTATATGGATGGGGCTACTAGTCCTTATATTAGCAGGTATGTTCTTTAAAGGTCAGATAAGTAACCTTGTTGGTTCACTTTATGATCAGGACGACCTTACTAGAAAAGATGCTGCTTATGCATTATTCTATATGGCTATAAATATAGGTTCATTCTTTGGTCCAATATTCTCAGGTCTTATAGCAGATAAATGGTTTGCTGAAATATCAGCAACTGGAGAAATCTTATCTTATGGATATAGATACATATTCTTAATGTCAGCAATAGTAATGTTCTTTGTAGCTGTTTTCATAGCAGTGATGTCTCCAAAATGGTTAGGAGAAGTTGGTAAATATCCAGTTAATAAAAAATCTGCCCAAAAAGCAAAAGCAGCAACAGAAGAACATCATCACGAACATCAGCCTTTAACAACAACAGAAAAAAGAAGAATCATTGCTATGGCTGTATTATTCGTATTTGTCGTATTATTCTGGGCTGCTTGGTTCCAGACACAGACTTCATTCTCAATATTAATGAATGACTTAGTTAACAGAAATATAGGTGGATTTACAGTACCAGTTCCTTGGTTAGTATCATTTAATGCTATATTATGTGTAACATTCTCTCCAATACTTGCAAATTTATGGTTAAAACTAGAAAAAACTGAAAAAGGTGATTTACCAATACCAACAAAAATGGCTTTAGGTATGTTATTAACTGCGTCAGCATTTGTAGTTTTAATATTAGGAATAAGAACTCTTGGTGGTGTATTAGACGGAAGTGCTAAAATGAGTATACTATTTGTATTATTAGCATATTTCTTATTAACAATAGGAGAACTTTGTATATCTCCAATAGGTATGGCTATGTTCAACAAACTAGCTCCAGTAAGATATGGATCACTTGCAATGGGTGCTTGGTATCTAAGTAACTTCTTTGCTAACCTATTATCAGGTAAATTAGCAGGACTTACTTCAACAATGGGATATGTTCAGATATTCGGAACAATATCAGGAGTGCTTATAGTATTCGCAATAATGCTATTCATATTAAGAAAGAAACTTGTTAAGTTAATGGCATTAGATGAATTTAAAAATAAATAATATTGATAAAAAGTGTAGCGGTTATCCGCTACACTTTAAATATACACTTTACTAAAAAACTTTTAGTGATAGAATATAAAATAAATATATTTAATAAAGAAAGAGGGCTTTTGAAATGTCAAAAAATCTTTGGACAAAATATAATGATTGTCAGCTTAAAGAATTAGAAGAAGTAAATGAAAAATACAAAAAATGCTTAGATGCAGGTAAAACAGAAAGAGAATGTGTTACTTTATCAATAAAAATGGCAGAAGAAGCAGGATATAAAAACATCAAAGATGTAATAGATGAAGGTAAAGAATTAAAAGCAGGGGATAAAGTTTACGCTGCTTGTATGAAAAAATCACTAGCATTATTCCAGATAGGTAAAGAACCTATATCTCATGGTATGAACATATTAGGAGCGCATATAGATTCTCCACGTATAGATGTAAAACGGAATCCTCTATATGAAACAGATGGATTTGCATATTTAGACACTCATTACTATGGTGGTATAAAAAAATATCAGTGGGTAACAACTCCACTATCACTTCATGGTGTAGTAGCTAAAAAAGATGGTTCTGTTGTAGAAGTTAATATAGGTGAAGACCCAACAGATCCAGTATTTGTAATAACTGATTTATTAATACACTTAGGTGCAGCTCAGTTAGAAAAGAAAGCAGCCACAGTTATAGAAGGGGAAAATTTAGACCTATTAATAGGAAACAAACCTCTTTCAGAAACAGAATTAAAAGAAGATGAAAAAGATGCAGTAAAAGCAAATATACTAAAAATATTATGTGAAAAATATGGAATGGAAGAATTAGATTTCCAGTCAGCAGAACTTGAAATAGTACCAGCAGGAAAAGCTAGAGACTGTGGTATAGATAGAAGTATGATACTTGCATATGGACACGATGATAGAATATGTTCATTCCCATCATTATTTGCTATGTTAGAAGTTGAAAATCCAGAAAGAACTTCTTGCTGTTTACTAGTAGATAAAGAAGAAATAGGAAGTATGGGTGCAACAGGAATGCAGTCAAAATACTTCGAAAATATGGTAGCAGAACTTGTTGCATTAACTGAGGGAGATTCAAATGTAAAAGTAAGAAGAGCTCTTCAGAATTCAAAAATGTTATCATCTGATGTAAGTGCTTGCTATGACCCGTTATTTGCAGAAGTATTTGAAAAGAGAAGCTCAGCATTTTTAGGAAAAGGTATAACATTCAATAAACACACAGGTGCTAGAGGTAAAAATGGATCAAATGATGCAAATGCTGAATATATAGCAGAATTAAGAAAAATAATGGATGAAGCAGATGTAGAATACCAGATGGTTGAAATGGGTAAAGTAGACGCTGGTGGCGGTGGAACAATCGCCTACATAATGGCTAATTATGGAATGCAGGTAATAGACTGTGGTGTAGCAGTACTTAACATGCATGCTCCATATGAAGTAGGAAGCAAAGCAGACATATATGAAGCAGTAAGAGCTTACAAAGCTTTCTTAAAAAATGCATAATAAAAAATCAAATAAAAATAAGATGATAAGATGAATCAATACAGTAGAATTGTATAAATTTAATAATGTTAATAATATAGGCTATACTTTTTATAAATATGCTAAATTTTGCATATGGGAAAAGTATAGCCTTTTTTGTTTTGAATTTGAAATAAATAAAACTTTAAAAAGTAAATAAAAAATATTTATATTTGCTAAAATGTTAAAAGGATAACGGTTGTTATTACAAAATACTTGAAAATAGTTAAGAGCTATGTATAAAATGAAATGAAGAGATAAAAAACTGTGAAGATAAATAAATAAAATTTAAATCGTTTAATCAATTTCCATTCTCTGGAAATTAAGTGTATTAATTGAAGATATCGGTTTCAGTATACTTAAATCAAGATAAAAATTAAGAAGAGAGGGGAATTTATAAATGAGCAATTCATGGTTAGATCTAGAAAATAAGGTTGTAATAGTAACAGGGGGAGCATCAGGAATAGGAAAACACATATGCAAACAGTTAAAAGAAGTTGGAGCAAATGTAGTTGTATCTGATTTAAGTGTTGAAACTGGGGAAGCAGATGGTGTATTCAATGTAAAATGCGATATAACTAAAAAAGCAAGTGTAGATGAAATGGCTAAATTAGTTATTGAAAAATACGGAAAAATAGATGCATTAGTAAATAATGCAGGTGTAAATTTACCAAGACTCTTAGTTGATTTCAAAGGTGAAAGACCAGAATACGAACTAAACGAAAAAGATTTTGATTTCATGGTAAATGTAAACCAGAAAGGTTTATTCCTTTGTACACAGGCAGTAGTTAGATACATGGTAAAAGAAGGAAAAGGAACAATAGTAAATATAACTTCTGAAGCAGGTATGGAAGGTTCTGCAGGACAAAGTTGTTACTCAGCAACAAAAGGTGCTGTCAACGGATTTACAAGATCTTGGGCTAAAGAATTAGGTCCAAAAGGTATAAGAGTAGTTGGGGTAGCCCCTGGAATAAATGAACCAACAGGATTAACTTCTCCAGCATATAATGAAGCACTAGCATATACAAGAGGTGTAAAACCAGAACAGTTAAGTACTGACTATGCAAAAGTAATACCTCTAGGAAGACCAGGAAAATTAGATGATATAGGAAATCTAGTAACATATCTAGTATCAGAAAGATCATCATATATATCTGGTACTACAGTTAATATATCAGGTGGTAAATCAAGAGGCTAAGATTTATCAATTAAAAAAATAGCCAAATAACAAAGTGACAGGGAGGAAAATATGAGTTGTTTTTATGAAGAAAATAGACTTGCCAGAATATTAAATATTATGGAACAGAAACAATCTGTCACAGTTGATTATCTTTCAGAAAAAATGGATGTAAGTTCCAAAACGATAAAGAATGATATAAAAGAGATTAATAATAGTTTGAAAGGACATGCTATTATTGAAAATAAAAATAATTCGTATATATTATATATATTCGATATATCTCAGTATGAGCAGTTAAAAAATGAGGTGTATATGCACGACGATTTTATGAACTCACCGAATTCAAGAACAGTATTCATAATGCAAAAACTTATGAATACTGACTGCCCATATCTTACTGATGAACTTGCCTATGATATGAATATAGGAAGAACTACAGTTAATGGAGATTTAAAGAAACTTAGGAAAATGCTTGAGGGATACAATATACAGATAGAAGGTAAAACAAATACAGGGATAAGCCTAAAAGGAAATGAACTAGATATTAGATTCTTTATACTTGAAAATATGTATGAAGGTATATATAAAAAATATCCAATTGATTTGGATTTAATAGATGCTATAAAAGAGATAGCTCTAAAATACGAACTAGATTCTGTATCAGTAGAGTATTTTATAAAGTTCTTTACAATAATGATAGATAGATTTTTAAAGGGAAATCCAATAGTTAAATTAGATGAAAAGTATATGGAACTAAAAGAAAATAGTTCGTATATTTTCGCTAAAGAAATATCTGATAAAATATCTAAAATACTTATGACAGACTTGCCAGAAGAAGAAATTTTATTCATTTCAATACCTATAGCAGGAATGAGAACTCCTACAAATGCAAAAACAATTGAAATGTTAAACATAAAAAAAGATACAGAGGAGCTTATATCAAAGATAAAAGATATCATAAAGCAAGAAATGAATATAAATATTTATTCTGAACAGGTCATGCAAGAATTTATGTATCATATAAAATTTATGATAAATAGAATGAAATACGGATTCAAAATTAGAGGAATAGATAATGAAGAAATAAAAAATTCTAATTCGGTAGCATATGCAGTTGCTGAACTGGCAGCGGATGTTATAGAAAAAGAGGAGAAGATAGATATTTCTAAAGAAGAAATAGCTCTTATGTCTGTATATTTTGGAATAATGATTGATAAAAGTAATCTAGAGAAAAACAAGATATACAGTATAGCTATAATATGTGGAACCGGAAGAATATCTGCAAGAGTTGTTGAAAGTAATTTGAAAAAAATAATAAAAAATGAAACTGTGATGGATATTTATTCGGATAGCAAAATAAATTCAGAGATCTTAAATGGTTATGATTTAGTTGTATCTACAGTAAAACTAAATGTTGATACAGATACAGAAATAATATATATAAAAGATGTATTAGATAAATCGGAATTAAAAAGAAAGATAGAGTTGTTAAAATATAGCGATAAGAAAGAAATATCTGTTATAAAAGGAATGAACTCTATTATGTTATCGAGATTGGACGAAAATAGATTTTTCGTACTTGACAAAAGTTACAGCTATTCGGAAAACGTTAATATGATGATAGATATTTTAGAAAATGAAGGTCATCTAGATAGCGGGTTTAAAGAGAGAATAAGAAAAAGAGAAGAAAAATCATCTATGATTTTTGAAGATACAGTGGCATTTCCACATACTATAAACTATGCAAGTGATAATATTGAATTGGCACTGGGTGTTGTACCAGAGAATATGGAAGATGAAAAAGGAAAGTATATAAAACTAGTATTTCTTCTAGGATTACCAGAAGACGATGGAGATGATACAGTTTTAGTAAAAATATACGATGAGATTATAAAAATAGCATCAGATAAAAAGTTAGTAAATGAAATATCGAAAATAGATAATTATAAAGATTTATTAATGTATTTTGTAAAATCAAGCGATTTGTTTGATTAAAAGATTAGAGAAAAAAGAATAGTAGCTTTAGAAAAGGGGAGGTAATTATGAACTTTTGGTTTTTACTTATAAGTCTAGGTGTAGCATTTGTACTACAGTTTATATTTGCATCGATTCAGATAAAAGATTTCAATAAAAATTATAAGAAATTGAGAAAAATAGGAAGAGTTGCAATTGGAAAATATAAAGGAGCTATTTTTGCAGGATCTATAGCTATGTTTGCTATAGATGAAGAGGGAAAAATAATTGAAGGAGTATGTATGTCAGGGGTTAGTATATTAGCTAGATTTAAAAAGATAGATATACTGAACGGAGAAAACATAGGAAATATAAAAAAAGAATTAGATTTACCTAAACCAGTAAAAAAAGCTATAGAAAATGCTTCAGATAACTACAGACGGATTATAAATGGTGAAGAAATAAAACCAGAAAAAAGTCCAATAGGAAAAGTTACCGATTCTCTAAAATGTATAGCTACTGGAAAATAATTTATTTAGGAGGATTCAATTATGGATTACATAGTTAAATTTGCAGAAGGATTTATGGGATTATTCAATACAGGTGCCGAAACATTTGTATCATGGGTTAGTGGAATAGTTCCACAGGTATTATTACTTTTAATAGCGATGAATACTTTAATAAACTTAATAGGTCAGAAAAGAATATATAGTTTCGCTAAAATATGTACAAAAAATCCAATATTAAGATATATGGTATTGCCTTTCGTATCAGCCTTTATGTTAGGTAACCCAATGGCATTATCAATGGGTAAATTCATGCCAGAAAGATTAAAACCAAGTTATTATGCATCAGCAAGTTACTTCTGCCATACTTCAAGTGGTATATTCCCACACATAAATCCAGGGGAAATATTCATATTCTTAGGTATAGCAAAAGGTGTTGAAACATTAGGATTAAGCACAACTCCACTTGCACTACGTTACTTATTAGTAGGTTTAGTATGTAACTTCTTAAGTGGATGGGTTACAGATTTTACAACAAAATATGTTATGAAGCAGCAGGGAATAGAATTAAGTAATGAAATAAAAGCAGTTGAATAATAAGTAATAAAAAAGATCGATTGATGGTAGGAGGAACAGATAATGTCAAAATATAGAGCAATAAAAGTTTCAAAAGGTAGTGGAGGATTTGGTGGTCCTTTAACAGTAAAACCAACAGAAGAAAAAAATGTACTATTATATATAACTGGTGGTGGAGCTAAACCAGATATAGTAGATAAAATAGTTGAATTAACAGGATGTACTCCAGTAAATGGTTTTAAAACATCTGTACCAGAAGAACAGATATTCATGGTAATAATAGACTGTGGAGGAACTTTAAGATGTGGTATATACCCACAGAAAAGAATACCTACAATAAATGTTATGCCAGTTGGTAAATCAGGACCTCTAGCAAAATTCATAACAGAAGATATATATGTATCAGCAGTAGGTTTAGATGAAATAGAATTAGTAGAAGAAGGAGCTACTGTAATTTCTGCAGAAAACGCAGAGTCAAAAGAAGAAAATAAAGAAGAAAGAAAATTCAAATATAGTGCAGATAAAAAAGTATCTCAGACTATGGCTGAATCAGGAAAACCTAATATAATAACAAAAATAGGTATGGGAGCTGGTAAAGTAGTAAATACTTTCTATCAGGCAGCTAGAGATGCAGTTCAGACAGTTATAAATACAATACTTCCTTTCATGGGATTCGTTGCACTTTTAATAGGTATAATACAGGGATCAGGAATAGGAGATATATTTGCTAAAGTAATGATACCTCTAGCAGGTAATGGAATAGGTCTAGTAATACTAGGATTTATATGTTCTATACCATTCTTATCAGTTCTTTTAGGACCAGGTGCCGTTATAGCTCAGGTTATAGGGACTTTAATAGGTGTTGAAATAGGTAAAGGAAATATAGCACCAAGCTTAGCATTACCAGCATTATTTGCAATAAATACTCAGTGTGCATGTGACTTCATACCAGTTGGTTTAGGTCTTGCAGAAGCTGAAGCGGAAACAGTTGAAGTTGGTGTTCCAGCAGTATTATATTCAAGATTCTTAACAGGTGTTCCAAGAGTATTAATAGCTTGGGCAGCTAGTATAGGTCTTTACAGCTAATATAAAATGTAAGAAAATATACATAAGGAATCAATTTATATAGCAGCATTGATTCCTTAAAAAATACAAAATTAAAAAGGGGATTAAAAAAAATGAGTTTAGTATATGAAAACAGAGTAAAAGGCGCAGGAGATATGGTGTCTGCATTCCAGGGAGAAAAAATGTTTATATTATTTGGTGATAATGCTCCAGATACATTAAAAGACTTTTGTTACACTATAGATATAAAAGATACAAATAAAGAAATATCAGTAGGGCAAATATTAGATATAGATGGAAGCAAATTTGAAATAACAGCAGTAGGAAATGTAGCTGAAAAAAATCTTACTTCTTTAGGACATATGACAGTAGTATTTGACGGTTCAAAAGAAGCAGCATTACCAGGAAGTATATATGTTGAAAATGCAGATATGCCTGAATTAAAAATAGGAACTACTATAAAAATAGAAGGATAATTTATGATAACTAAAGATCTTATAGTCAATACAGTTGGTGGAATTCATGTAGGAATTGCTGTTAGTATAAAGGCTATAATACAAAATAGAGAAGAAAGAGTTTTTATTAAGTATAATTCTGAAGTTGTCAATTGTAAAAATGTACTAAAAGTTGTCGCTTTAAACATAATGAACGGAGAAAGGATAACTTTAATGGTTGACGGGATGGATGAAGAAGAAGTTCTTAAAAGAATAGAAAAGATAATTACATAAAATTGCATAAATAAATAAACCTCTAAAAAGTGACTATCGAATGAATGTCTAAAAGATATTCTAGCGATGGTCACTTTTATTTTAATAAAAAATCAAATCACTTATATTTATAATAAAATAGTAAATGATATTATTGAACAGAAATAGAATAAAATATGAAAAATATCAGATGATTACAAAAGTTTTATGATTTTATATAGTAAATATAAAGGAGATTAAAAAATAAAAGTGAAATTGTTAGAAAATAAAAAAATCTTTACTTTGGAAAATGTTTTGCTATTAAAAAATTAAAGGTAAAAAGTTGAAAATGTTGAAATTGTGAATAAACTATGTTAATATAAATATACTGTTGTTTTTTTCATAGAAACAACTCCTTTTTTTAGTTTTTTAACTTTATTAAAATCGAAAAAGACTTTCGACAATAGTAAGCGTATAAAGAAATTTGTGCGTCTGAGATAGCTAGTCTATCGAATATACCACTTGAATTGCTGGAAAGTCCTAAAGCCAATTAAACTACAGCATAATGATGAAATAAGCATAGGTGCGAATGTTGTGAAAACAGAAAAAATTAATTGGATGGTATATGGTTAAATCCTAAGTACTCGGTAATGGATGATCAGCAGCTAAGACTTGAATAGAGTAAAGTTCAACGACTATCCCTCTTGAGGGGAGTAAGCTCAAGCGAGCTGAAGTGGGTGGCTCTTAACACATCATGGTGAAGAAGAAGATATAGTCTGTGCTTATGTGAAAACATAAGAAGTTCAAGATGAATAATCTAGGAACTGCATAAGAAGTAGCGAACTTATGTGAACAAAATCTTAAAATAAAAATAATATATGACTATTCTCTACTGCATTACTTTTTGCTAAAATAATATATATTTTGGTAAAAAGTAGTGTAGTACAGTGGAGATAATTCGGAAATAGTCGGTTAAGTATTATTTTTAAATTAAGAGTCAGGGTTTGAGTCTGGTAAACTTGAATTACGAAAAGAGCGTGAGAAATCACGCTCTTTTCATTTTTTGTAAAAAAACTGTTTGCTATAATAAAGTATGATATACTCGTATTATAGAGAAAGGAGGTGTTAAAAAATGTATTTAACAATAAAACAACAATTAAAAAAATTAAAAAAAGATGAGTATTTGACGTTAAGAGAACTTTCACATATAGCAAAAAATTTAGCTAATGAGGCTCTATATAATATAAGGCAGGTTTATTTTAAGGAAGATAAATATTTAAGTTATAATGAAAACTATAATCTATTAAAAGAAAGCAAAAACTACAAGTTATTAAATTCAAATATGGCACAACAAATAATAAAAGAGGTAGATGGTTCATTTAAGTCTTTTTTAGCTTTATTGAAATTATCTAAAAAAGGTGAATACAATAATAAAATAAATATACCAAAATATTTGGCAAAAGATGATTTTTCAACACTTATAATAGGATTTGTAAGAATAAAAGATAATAAACTTAAAATACCATATTCATATCAATTCAGAAAAAATCATAATTATATAGAAATAAAAATTCCACCAATATTAAGAGATAAAAAAATAAAAGAAATAAGAATTGTTCCGAAAGCTAAGGCTAGGTTCTTTGAAATTCAATATATATATGAAGTAACCGAAATTCAAATGAAATTAAATAAAAATAAAGCACTGGCTATAGATTTTGGAGTAAATAACTTAGCTACTTGCGTTACATCTATTGGAGAAAGTTTTATTATAGATGGTAGAAAGTTAAAATCGATAAATCAATGGTATAATAAAGAAAATTCAAGATTAGAAAGTATACGTGTCAAGCAAGGATATGAAAACAAAACAAATAGACAAAATAAGAATACAATAAAGAGAAATAATAGAGTTAATGATTATATTTCAAAATCAGCAAAATTAATATTAAATTATTGTATTAAAAATAAAATAGATTGCATAGTATGTGGTTATAATTCAAATTTTCAAAAGGATAATGATATAGGCAAGATAAATAATCAAAATTTTTATAATATACCATTTGGAAGGTTGTGTAAAAAAATAGAGTATTTATCAAAACTACATGGGATTAAATTTATTATTCAAGAAGAAAGTTATACTTCTAAAGCAAGTTTTTTAGATGGAGATTTTATACCTATATTAGAGGAGAACGATAATAAAAGAATAAAATTCTCTGGGAAAAGAATAAAAAGAGGATTATATCAGGCTAAAAATGGTGAATTAATAAATGCTGATGTGAATGCTGCATTGAATATATTAGTAAAAAGTAAGGTTGTGTCTTTAGATAGACTATACTGTAGTGGCGAACTGAATACGCCTTTGCGTATCAAAGTAAGTTAATTATTTTGAACGTAATAAATTTTATATCAAAAATTTCAGGGTTTGAGTCTGGTAATATAAATAAAAGAGGCTGTAGAATAATTATTTTATTTTACAGCTTTTTATTTTACATTAAAGTAAAATAATGTGATATTATAATAAATGGATAAAAAAAGAGGAGGGAATTTCTTGAAGAAAAAGGATAATACACAACTATTATTATACGAACCAAATGTATATAAATCATTCATAATACTAGCATTGCCAGTATTTGGTGCTAACTTTATGAAAGCTTTCAATGACCTTGTAGATACATTCTTTATAGGTCAAATGCAAAACTCGGTTGCAGCACAGGCGAGTATTGCGCTTACTTGGCCGATAATAAATATATTTGTATCGTTTCAAATAGGGCTTTCGATAGCGGGGGTAGCTGTCATAAGTCAGTTCTTAGGAGCAGAAAAAGACGATGAAGCTAGAGAATACGCAGGAATACTATTTGTACTTTCTGTTGTGTTGGGTATAGCTATAAATATAATCTTATTCTTAATATGTCCATCCGTTATCAGAGGGATGGGTGCTACTGATATGGTATATGAATACTCAGTTCAGTATGTAAGAATAAGATCTATGGAAATGCTATTTGCATTTATATTTGCTTGTTTCCAGGCTGTTAGACAATCCCAGGGAGATACTGTGACACCGGTTATTCTACAGGTAACTGCGGTTATGATAAATATAGTTCTTACAGGTATATTTGTAAAAATACTAGGACTTGGTGTATTTGGAGCAGGTCTTGCAACTGTTATAGGTCAGATTGTAATTTGCCCAGCTTGTTTATACTATTTATTTATTAGAAAAGAAAATTTAAAACTTAGAAGAAAAAATCTAAAATTAAAAAATTGGGATAAAGTGAGAAAACTTACATTTATAGCAACTCCATCAGCAGCAAGCCAGGCTCTTAGCTCATTTGGATTTTTAATATTAAATACATTAATATTAGACTATGGTGCAGTTGTAACAGCGGCATTCAGTGTAGGAAATAAGATATCTAATATGCTTCTTATGCCAGTACTTGCAATAGGTTCAGTACTTGCAGCGTATGTTGGTCAAAATATAGGGGCAGGAAATATAAAAAGAGCTAAACAAGCATATAAGGTAAGTAGAAACCTAAGCTTGTGGATAGCGATAATAGGAAGTTTAATAATATTCCCACTTAGACAAGAAGTAATTGCACTTCTTACAAATGATGCAAACACACAAAGAGAAGCTATAAATTATATGATTTGGGTACTTGTAACAATGCCACTTATGGCTATGTTCCAGAATTATGTCGGAGTATTTAATGGTTCTGGTAATACTAAGTATTCATTTATAATGGAAACTGCAAGACTTTGGGTTGTGCGTTTACCAATGATTTTATTATTGAAAAACTTCACAAACTTTGGAAGTGATGGTATATGGTTTGCAATGAATGCAAGTAATTTAATAATCATAATACTTGGAGCGATACTTTTAAGAAGAGTAGATTTCTCAGCAAGTATATCATCGGGTAAAGAAGAAATAACTTTATAAAAAGATAAGTATTAGGCTATCATATTAAATATTATTTAATGTGGTAGCCTATTTTATTTTGATAAAAAATTATTAATAAAGTAGAACAAATCCAAGAAAAATTATATAATAGAGATAGATTGAATATTAAAATATTCAATTCACAAATAAAAATAGGGTTAATTTAGGAGGGCAATGTTATGATAATTACTGCTAATAAAATTATTACAGGTGATGGGAAAACGGTTTTAAATGATTCTGCTGTATGCATAAATGAAAGAGGAATCATTGAATCAGTTGGAACAGTAGATGAAGTAAAAGCAAAACATCCAAATGAAGAAGTAAGAGATTTTGGAGATGCTACAATAATGCCAGGAATGTTTGATATGCATGCACATCTAGGATACTGGTATAGCCAGCCAGATAGCTTTAATTACAACGATCAGATGATAATGATGTACGCACTTCAGCATGCACAGGCTGCATTTACAAAAGGTATCACTAGTGTAAGAGATTGTTATTCTCCACATGGAGTATGTAAAACTTTAAAACTAGCTGAATCAAAAGGATTTATAACTATACCAAGAATAACACATGTTGACGCAGGAATGTGTATGACTGGTGGACATTGTTGGGATGAAGTTGTACAGGTTGACGGTCCTTGGGAAATTAGAAAAGAAATAAGAAAACAGATGAGAGATGGTGCGGAATGGATAAAACTTCTAACTAGCCACCGTTCACATATACCTGAATTTACTCAGGAAGAATTAGATGCAGCTGTTGATGAATGCCACAGAAGAGGAATAAAATGTGTTGTTCACGCAGGAACACATCCATCAATACAGATGTGCATAGATGCAGGATTTGACACAATAGAACATGGAACATTCTTAACTGTTGAACAGGCAGAACAGATGAGAGATAAAGGAATAGCTTGGACTCCAACAATATTTGCATACACTTACTTATATGAAGTATGTAAAAAGAATATAGAAGAAGGAAATGCAGATGTATTCAATGATCCTGTTGCAGCTAAAGAACAGAGAGATTACGCATACTATGAACCAGCTTATGAATCATACAGAGATAACTTCAAAAAATTATACGACACAGGTGTAACTGTATGTACAGGTAGTGATATGGTAATGTATGGAGCACCAGTATTACCAATAGCTGAAGAAATGAGTTACATGGTAAAATACGGAATAACACCAGTTCAGGCTGTACAGACTTCAACTTCAAATCCAGCAAAAGTTCTTGGAAAAGGCGATGAACTTGGATTAATAGAAGAAGGATATATAGCAGATATAACAGTAGTAGATGGAGATTTAAGCCAGAACATAGATTGTATAAAAAATATAAACACAGTTTATCTAAATGGAAAAGCTGTATACTCTGATGGAGTAAGATTTATATAATAATTAAAAATTAAATTTTGTGAAATATAAAAATCATTTATAAAATATAAAGACTCTAAGAGCAGTTTGTAATTGCTTTTGGAGTCTTTTTTTAGAAATAAATTGCGAGTAGTTCATATTGACATATATCGATATATTAAATATAATATAAACTATCAGGAGGGATAGAAATGAACTCACTACATACAAAAGAAATAAAAATATTTAAAGCATTAGGCGATGAAAATAGAATAAAAATATTAGAAATACTTAAAGATGGAGAAAAATGTGCTTGTAAACTACTTGAAGAATTACAGATAAGTCAGTCTACACTTTCTCACCATATGAAAATACTTTGTGATTCTGGAATAGTATTTGGTAGAAAAGAAGGAAAGTGGATGCACTATAGTATAATAGAATCTTCATTTGATTCAGTGTTTGATCTTTTAAGTGATTTTGCTGCATCGGCTAAGCTAAATGCAGATAACAGCTGTGATTGTGAGAAATAATCATAGTATGTGAAAAATAGTCATATATATAATAGAAGAAATTAAAGTCATCTATATTTAGGATGGCTTTTAAAAATATTTATATATCGATATATATAAATATATAGATTTAAAATTCAAATATAAAAAAGAAAGAAGGGAAATTATGTTTATACAAAATCAAATCTTGGGAATGAAATGGATAAGTACCCTAGTAGGAATGGGACTAGATAAATTGGGGCTTGATAGTAATTCTACAGTATATGGAATACTTCAATTCTTTATATACGATGTGATTAAAATATTTATATTGCTATCTGTGTTGATATTTGTAATATCATACATTCAAAGCTATTTTCCACCAGAAAAAACGAAAAAGATATTAGAAAAATTCAAAGGAATAAAAATTAATATACTTGCAGCACTTTTGGGAACAGTTACGCCATTTTGCTCGTGTTCATCAATTCCGTTATTTATAGGATTTACGAGAGCAGGACTTCCTTTGGGAGCGACATTTTCATTTTTAATATCCTCTCCACTTGTAGATTTAGGATCACTTGTGCTTTTAATGAGTATATTTGGAACTAAAATAGCTGTTGCGTATGTAATAGTAGGGTTAATTCTTGCTGTAGTAGGTGGATTGATTATAGAAAAATCTAATATGGAAGATGAGATAGAAGAATTTATAAGAAAAGCTCCAAATGTTGACTTAGATATAGAAGAGCCTACAACAAAGGAAAGAATATCTTTTGCAAAAGAAAAAGTATTAGAAACAGTTAAAAAAGTTGCTCCATATATATTTGTAGGTGTTGGAATTGGAGCGATTATACACAATGTAATTCCAGCAGAGTTTGTGGAAAAAGTGCTTGGAGCTGAAAGATGGTACTCTGTACCTATAGCAACTGCAGTTGGAGTTCCGATGTATGCGGATATATTTGGAACAGTTCCAATAGCAGAGAGTCTATTTGCTAAGGGAGCGGGACTTGGAACAGTTCTTTCATTTATGATGGGAGTTACAGCGTTATCTCTACCATCTATGATAATGCTTAGAAAAGCGGTAAAACCTAAATTACTTGGGCTATTCTTTGCTATTGTAACTATTGGTATAATATTAATAGGATATTTATTCAACGTATTTGGATATATGTTGATATAGTGTTGAATATGTTGATAAAATTAGTTGAAAAATAATAAAATTTTGAGGTGAAGATATGGGACTTTTCGGATTTGGAAAGAATAAGAAAAAAGATGAGATAGAAAAAGAAGTTATAAAAGGAGAAAATACTAACCTAAGCGATAAAAAAGTTAGCATAAAAGTGCTTGGTGAGGGATGTGAAAAGTGCGATAAAGTAAATGATAATGTAAAAGAAGCTGTTGAAATATTAAATCTTGATGCAGATATTGAAAAAATAGAAGATTTAATAGAAATTGTTACCTATGGAGTAATGTCTACACCAGGTATAGTAATAAATGAAAAAGTGGTATCTGTTGGAAAAATACTGAAAACCGATGAAATAGTTGAACTGCTTAAAAAGAATATATAGATAAGAGGTGAAAATATGCTAAAAATAGCTTTTATCTGTGTTCATAATTCTTGTAGAAGTCAGATTGCAGAGGCTCTTTGTAGAAAATACGCATCAGATGTATTTGAACCATACTCAGCTGGAACAGAGCTTAGAGAAATAAACAAAGATGCTATAAGATTAATGAAAGAAATATACGATATAGACATGGAAGAAAATCAACACTCTAAACTGATGAAAGATATTCCAAATGTAGATTTAATGGTTTCAATGGGATGTGGAGTATCTTGTCCAATAATAGGAAGAAAGTTTGATGAGGATTTAAAACTTGAGGATCCGACAGGAAAAGGTGACGATAAATTTAAAGAAATTATCTCAGAAATAGAAAAAGATATAATTGAATTAAGAGAGAAATACAAAAAATATCAAAAGGTAGAGCACACTTTTGAGCCTGTATACGATGAAAATTCAAAAGTATTAATACTTGGAAGTTTTCCATCGGTAAAATCAAGAGAGCAGAATTTCTACTATGGACATCCTAGAAATAGATTTTGGAAGGTGATTTCAAATCTTACAGAAACAGAACTTCCAACTACTATAGAAGAAAAAAAGGAAATGCTATTAAAAAATAACATAGCAATTTGGGACGTTATAAAATCTTGTGTTATCAAAGGTTCTAGTGATAGTAGTATAAAAAATGTAGTTGTAAATGATATAGCTGAAGTTGTGAAGAATAGCAAAATAGATAGAATATTTGCAAATGGAGATAAATCATTTAAGTTATATAATAAATATTGCTCAGATGTGGGAATAGAAATAGAAAAACTACCTTCTACAAGTCCAGCAAATGCAGCTTTTTCTATAGAGAAATTGGTAGAAGATTGGAAAGTAATTAAATAAA